>Ga0194021_1000034_pt1 | contig 7586 bp, 3 predicted proteins | sample BRC_78_MG_FD_140349 | JGI IMG/M metagenome (GOLD analysis project Ga0194021, IMG submission 140349) | Sediment microbial communities from the Broadkill River, Lewes, Delaware, United States - BRC_7-8_MG | ecosystem: Environmental > Aquatic > Freshwater > River > Sediment | place: USA: Delaware... | reverse complement strand
TGAGTCGTTAATCAGGTGGGCATCAACATGGTTGATCAATTGCATAGTACATTTGATCGTTGACGGGCACTATCGCTAAGCGCACTTCTCTTGATAAGTCAATACGTGATGAGATACAATTCCCCGCTGGGATTGCGCTCAGCGCCCAATAATACGAACACTCCCTCTGGCCGGAAGCGAGGCATAATGTACGGTTGAGTATTACTATTATTGGATGATTGAATTGATACGATTCATCGATCCTTCCAGGGACAACCATTCTTCCTTCCTACGAGTAATGCCGGGGCTAACGACGTCTTGGTGACCATGCAACCGGAATGGGCGCCGTTACATAAGCCGATTTGGGCAGCCGGGGATCTTCCCCTAGATTACTGCCTGATGGATAGCACATTGCTTGGCATCGGCTGTGCCGTGCTACCGCCCGGGACTGTGTGAGTAAGTCTTATGAACACAGGTAATTGCCCGCCTGTGCCTGCTCCTCATTACCACTTAAGGAAAGAATGCTAAACTGGAAATGGCGTAGATGGATGAAAAGGCTCGACCTGAGCTTGGATGCGTATACTAACTCTTGGAACATAAATTTGACAGGGATGTTGTTGATTACTACGATGAACTCCGAAAAATGAGACTCCCAAGTTCGAAATTCGAATTATTAAGTTCTCCGCTTGAGTAGTATTATTGGCCACACATCTTGACACGATGCTTGAGAAATTCATTATGCGGCAAGTTTTTAGTTAGTGCGTCGGCAATCTGCGACGACGTCGAAATGGGGTAGAATTTAAGTAGCCCCTTTCTCGCGAATTCTCTGAAATGGTGATAGCATGTGTTTATGTGCTTGGACCTTGGACGCAACTTTGGAAGCCTTGCAAGTTCGAGGGCTCCCGAGTTGTCTTCGAAACTCTTGCAGTACACGTAGGGTTCAGTGCAGAGGACGTTGAAACCACGGGCTTTGATTTCTTCGACCAGTTCCATCATAGGCAAGACGTCTCGTAAAGACTGAGACAGAGCAATGTACTCGGCCTCGGTGGTTGAGAGAGCAACCATACTCTGGATTTTGGATGACCACATGATGGGGCATCCGGCATAGAAGATGATCCATCCCGAACGTGACTTAGCGGTACTCGGATCTGTCTCAGCATGATGCAAATTCCACAAGCCTGAGAAATCCGCATCGACATAATTCTCGAAACCTTTCGTACGATCGGGGGAAAATCGGAGGCCAATGTGACGAGTTCCCTTGAGATACAACGCCAGATGCACGATGGCTTCACCGTGCTCCTTCCTCGGATCATGGGAGTACCTCGCAATCATATGGGTGGCTACCATGATGTCGGGACGAGTTGTCTGAGCTAGATAATTCAACTTGCCGACGGCAGACCGATAACTGAAACGACTTTCGTCAAACTTGGGAGAAGTCTTGTGTGGAAGCAGAACTACAGATGACTTGGCAGGGACTGCTCGAGTAGCATTGACATCGGCTACACCGACGTCCCGGATGATGGAATCAATCAAGGCGGTCTGTGTGAAGTTGTACCGGCCGTATTGATCCTTCTTGATGTTCACGCCGACATAATCCGAAGGGTGGCCTTGATCCTCCACGTTGAGGCCCACGTCTCGAAGCTCCTTGACAAAAGTGGATAGCTTACTCTCGTCAGCATCAAGGACTATACCATCGTCCACATAAACAATGAAGATGGTGGAGCCTCGGTAAAAGACGCATTCATCGACCAACGACTGCTCAAATCCTAAAGACCTAAGCTTATCAACCAGATACTGATTCCACACCCTTCCAGCTTGCTTCTGGCCATAAAGATTGGCAACAATTTTCAGAACGTAGTCCTTCGAATTGCCATGCTTCGTTCGAATACCCGCCGGAAGCTCCATGTACATATCGTTCTCGATTGGGGCTTGCGGATAAGCCATGACGAAGTCAATCTGTTTGAGATGGTATTTGAGACACATGGCAAAGATGATGATCAAACGAATAGCAAACCAAGTTACCACGGGAGCATAAGTGTCGAAATAATTGACCCCAAACGTCTGTTTGCCTCCATGGATATTAAGGCGAGCCTTGTACTTGGTGATCTCGTTCGTCGTCAAATTGCGTTTGCGCCGCATTGCCCATACCGAAGGTAAGATATAATCTGGGTCCGGCACTTGATCTCGTCTAACCAGCTGCCAGTTTCCCATCTCAACATGACCATTTACTTCCTTAACCACTGCATCAGTGAACTGCGCAGCATCATGCTGCTTCATCGCTTGATGATAATACATGATGTCGCCCATCATCTCCGCATGGAATGCGATGGGATTCCTCATCCGCTCCTGCAGTTCGAGCCACTCGTCGTGGGCTCGATCATCAGCCAATACCGTGGTAGCAGCCGTAGCCACATTGGAAGTGGGAAGTTCATAATTGCCTCGAGATTCCCTCAATCTTCGACTTGGTGCCTGGCGCCTCCCTCTGAGACTAGTGTTGGATGGACGAAAGCCTTGGAAGTACTCGTGCTGTAACTCCACATCATCTCCATCCGTGCCAAACACCTCCACATGCTGCAGCTCAGGCTGAGAGAAAACGGGTTGCTCTCGAGCATGTTCAGCATTATTATCAGAAATAGCATTAGCATTGGCAGCATCTTGATTGTCAGCTCCCTCACGTTCCGGCTCAGGGATATTTCCGTATAGGTCAGGTAGTGGGGGTGCCAAGATGCCTTGTGCCACAGGTGGAAGTTGCTGCGGAGCCGCCTCGACGTCATCATTGATCCCAACTTCTGCCGAAGCTTGAGAAGGGATGCCATCATGCTTGACGAACCCTGCCGCGACCTTCCAGGTAGCTGCCATTGCCTCATCGGTTTCCTGAACTGTCTCAAAGAAGTCATCGTACTTGATGTGAACTTGAGGAGACACCAACCCAGTCTCGAGGTTCAGCACAAGAGACACATTTCTAGCGTGAGTTGGGGACTGACCTAAGTTCAGTCCGAGACGAGCTCGTGGTGACCACTTGGGGATCTTGTTACCTGCGGCTAATTCATTTTGGAGAGCAAAGACGGGGCAGAACAAAGTATGCATATTCCTCATCTTCATCTCCACACGAACGCCTGTGAACTTGGTCATACAAGATTCATTGCCATCCCTAACTGGCACCATGTTGTGAACGTGAACGGCATATCTGAGAGCATGTGGCCACAGGGCAAGATCGACCGCCGCTGGCCATTTGGCCTTGGCGTGAAGCAGTTGCTTTCGAGCTTGGTCCTGAATGTCACGGATAGCACGTTCGGCAATACCATTCTGATTGTGTGCATTGACTCCACAATAGCTGACGCGCTGCCCGCTGGCTGCGCAATGATCCATAAAAGCCTTGTCAGCGAAACGACCGTTGTCACAATGATAATGCTTGATCCTAACTCCTGCCTCTTGGCACCATTGTTCGAAGGCACGTTTGGCTTGTAAAGTCTCTTCAGACGAAGTGCCGCACATAAGATGTACGAAGCGTAACCTGGAGTAATGATCAACAAATACTGTGGCCGCCTTGTACCTCTTGACGGTAAGCTTACCCTTCAATTGAGCCACAAAGCCGACCTGCGTGCTGATGAGTTGATCGACTGATACGTGTTCTCCAGGCTTGGAAGCTTCAAAGATGGGCAATCCATCATGACCACTGGATTGTCCAATGCCGTCCCTGCGTGGTTTTGGCACACGCGTCATGGCTCCAAAAAGACAACCTGGGCATACCGGAGGCTTGATGTTGGCTAAGCGTCGAGGGATGTCACCAGCCTTGGCCATTGCTTGGATCTTCGCAAAGGATAGATGGCCTAGACGGTAATGCCAACGAAGTAACTCGGCCTTGGGATCATCAGCCTGGAGCTCAGGCAGTGTATCGTCATCAAGTGCAGCATTGGGATCGAAGGTTATAGCTCCCTCAGTCACCAAACTGCGCCTTCTAAATTGACTACACTCTTTCCAAAGATGATTCGACTCGGGATGCAATGGACATAAGCTTTCCTTGGGGTAGTGGATGGTAGGTAATGCTGCTTCATTATTATTATTTGATACCACCGTCTCATCTAACCCACGCGCTTGACTGCCTTCCTTATCATTATTATTACTATTATCATTGTTCTCATGGATCAAATTCGTTTCATTCCTCTCCTCAACACTAGATGGCAGCAATAATTCATCGCCGATGTACTCGTCGCCAACGAGAGTCCAGTCATCGACTACCTCCCTCTGATGCTGATGCGCTGGATCGGTGGGACGAAGCCTAATCATTGACTCAATTGGTGGGCGAGTGGCATCACAGGCCAGACATCCTGCAGCAAAACTTCGATAATTCTTGCTGCCGGGGGCTGTGTGAAAGTATGGAGTGTTAGTAGAGGGGTTGAGGGACACACGACGGTGGTAACGATTGTTACCCCAATGCAAAGTCAAACCATCATCATGTCCGGAATACCCCGTGCCATACTTATTTCCGCCATTCTTCAAATCTTCTTGTGCCCAATGTTGTGGACAAAGGAGAGGACCAGATGTCATCGATGGAATGTACAAGCTTCCAGGAAGCCTAATGGTATGCACCCTTCCATCGTCATCCTCAATGTTAAACACGAAGGTTCCTTCACCTGCAATCGTGGCACCAGCTCCCTCATGATCTGTGAAGCCTTGACATGTTGCGTTGTCATCCAACAATTGTAGGTCCTCGAAATGCTCGGGATTGCTTGACATAGTCACTGACGCATGTGAATCTACTCCTATAACAGTTGAATCAGAATCAAATCGACACTCATTGATGGGCTTAACGGTGCTGCAAGCTACAAAACGGGTTCGGACACGCCAACCTCGGATCGGTTCGAACTGGACTCTGTACGGAAGTAGTGAGGATGATAATACATTCGGCTCCAATGCTTGGAACCATGATCCCTCTTGGGATTTGGCCATATGCTTGGCCTTGGTGTTGATTGGTACTGCATATTTGAGTATGCTTCGCAGCACCCTGTTGTAAATTCGAATCAGATAGAGAACGGGGTTGATAATCGTTGACAGTACAATTCGTAAGGCAATTTCAATCATGCCCACGAGTCTGTAAACGAACAACATCAAAGCAAACACCAAAGATGGGCTGTAACCTCGTCGCTCTTCATTATTATTTGGGATTCGAATCAGATGGACGCCTCTCATACCGAGGTGCCGGCGCCCTGGCTTACGGAAACTTCTTCTTCTCTTCCACCGATTCCATCGATTCCTAGTCTTATAAATATGGTAGCATGTGTACATCCTTCTCCGTCTGGACTTGGTACGACTTGCCCTTCGAAGTGAGGGCTGATGATCGACGAAGAAACGGATGTCCTGCAAGGCAGGTAGACACAGGCTAAACCATAACATGGGAAGGATAGTCGAGATGAAGATGTGAGCCGCCACTTGAAGTGTAGATTCGCAATCAGCATCCGCAACAGTTTCATTAATAAATAAGTACATCAGAAGATGATACATGAACTGTCCGGGTCCGACCAGTCACCAGTCACGAGCTGCCTCGGCCACGCGGGCAAGGTAGTTCATTTCTGAGGAAGTGGTGGTTGCATTGTTAGCCAAGGGATGACCACGGTTGTTGCGCTGAGCAGCCTGATGTTGATGGCCAAGACGACAATCTTCGGGACGATGGATGGTCCAACACATGTGATGAATGCACCAATGGAATATCTTGCCATTCATAAGCTTGGACTCCGGCTCGCCTGATGCGGGAGGTTGCTTCATCCACTGCTCGTCCCTCTTCTGACCTGCCCTAAGTGAAGTACTGTTGTTGCTCTTCTTGTTCTTGGTCCTACGAACGAAGGGCTTCTTGGTAGACTCAGCCAAGCGCAAACCACCCTTAACCTCAGCACGAGCAGCACGGGCAGCCATGGCCTGGTGCAACTTCTTCTTCAAGTCATCAACTTGGGACGAGAGACTCACAATCTTGTGACTTTGTGCACTCTTGGCTAACCACTTGCCTCGAGTAGTCCTCGTATTGTAAAAGGCCAGAGCATAATCCATGAAAGCAAAGACGTCACAATCGAGGGTACCATCACAATACGCTTCATACTTGTTCGACATGTAGCGCACGAAAGCCTCATCCTTGCATGACAAGTAGCACGTGGCCACGTTGTCAATAGACTCATCCATACTCATATTACGTGCAAGTATTTGATCGATGATGTTGGTAAAGGTGACGTTGACGCGACTGATGTCTTGCTTGCAATTCATCATGATGTTGGCTCCACCTCTCATCATGTCACGGATGGCTTGGTTAGTTGCCCTACTGCTTGAAGTAGCCATATCCACCAACGTCTTCACTAGCAACGGAGCAATTTCCATCTGCTCTTTATCATTGGAAACTGTGAACAAGTTCTTGTGGGGACGAAGACGATCACGTGCACCAGGAGTTAACGACGCACGGATGCATGTGACTGCCATGATATTATTCTGCACCTTACGATTCTTCTCGCCAAGCCATCGCTGTGCCTCATTACGGATGAGCTGCATGGGCAGTTTGCCATACTCACGAAGGACATTGGTCCAGGCTCCCGCATCGTTGGCAAAGATAAAGATACTCTGTTCTGGATTGGCTTGATTTCCCCAACCACATAAATCACCCCTCTCCAACAACTCATTTAGAAATGGGTGGAGTCGTGAAGAGGTGACGTCGAACCTGGTTGGCAGTGGAGCGGAACCTTGGTGAAACAGAGCCATGTCCGCCTTCTTGTGATAGTTGAGAAGGCCATCTCCGTGGATGGATCCTGGGAACATAGTTTTCAACTTTTCCTGAACGTCTACCCGCTCTAGGTGGCGTTCTTGGTGGGCTAACCAAGCGCGGGCCAAGTCCATTAGAGTGCCTATGCCAGGCAAAGCCTCCGTAGGGACTCCCGCTGCTGCTGCTGCGGGTGGAACGCGTTGCTGGGGACCATCTGCATTTGCCTCCGCCTCTTCGGGACGTGGCAAATCTTCCTCCTCTTCCTCCGGGACGCCATCCGCTGCCTCGGGGGGTTGTGGCACATCTCTCTCCTGTGCCTGTTCCTCCTCTTGGGGAACTTCTTCCTCCTCTTGGAGAATGTCTTCCTCCTCTTGGGGAATTTCCGCGTCGTCGTGCTCCATGTTCTGCTGAACTGGTGGTGCTGCTGCTTCTTCGTCTGATGACGTCTCCTGCTCCTCGTTCAGTTCTTGAGGGGGACCGTTCGACCGTAACGAATAGCGACCCGGAATGATGATTTACTCGCCTAGGATGAGTATACGACGCGATGAATGCTGTGAGCCGACGCTTACGCTCTAATAACTTTGGGTATATGAACCACAATAGGATGGACAAGTTGAACAAGAGATGGTGTAGAAGTGGATGCATTAACCTTCCATACACTACCTCACAGCCGTTTCACACTTGCCAAACAGCGATCTCGGGATGATCAGTCCGCCTGCTTGAGATCTACGCACTAATAAACAGTTGAGCAACCAACTCGCGTGTTAGCGCAGAGAGAAGCGTGTTCGTAATCACTCGGGGTAATAAGCTATTCCCGTGGGGAGCGATGACAAAATTAACTCTACTCGGTGAATCAGCGACGTACTGC
>Ga0194021_1000033_pt1 | contig 7591 bp, 5 predicted proteins | sample BRC_78_MG_FD_140349 | JGI IMG/M metagenome (GOLD analysis project Ga0194021, IMG submission 140349) | Sediment microbial communities from the Broadkill River, Lewes, Delaware, United States - BRC_7-8_MG | ecosystem: Environmental > Aquatic > Freshwater > River > Sediment | place: USA: Delaware... | reverse complement strand
ATCACATATGATACTGGGATGTTATCTCTACTGCCTCTAATAACTGGTACATCCCTACTTCTGACAGCTGAAGTAAATCTTCATGACGTTCGTGATGATCTGACGGCACATAGGACAAGATTTGTTTTTGAGGTATAACGTCATTCCACACTTGTAACAGGTTGTGACATGGCCGCACGGACAAAATGCACAATCACAAGAATTTTCCCAGCAAATTACACAGTTACCAGTAGGTCCCTGTTTGCTGGTTTTCCTCTTCCTGGATGTCCTTTCTATCTTGGATACATGAAGCAACTCTTGAATTTCAGGTTCTCCTTCCTTGTCGTTTTCCTTGCGTACGGGAGGTACAGAAAAAGTAATGGTATAGTGTTGTTCTTTCCCGAATTGGTTCTTAGGTACATCCACAACAACTTGACTTTTACCTGATGCCTTGTCTGTCGTCTGAATCCTGTAAGACACATCGGGTGTGGATGACAGCGGAGCAGACCCTATATACGCTAATCTAGGCATGTGTGATATTGTATCGTTTGTTGGGATGTTGCACTCTCGTGATTCTGACAGAGAAGACAACAGTTTGTTAAGCTAACGCAAGACAAATACAAATAGATACAAGTGTTACTTGCATTCAATGCAGTATTATTGTGATATGTACATTCGCGTAGAGGAGAGAATTCCACTGAACAGAGAGTAGACATACCTTATGTTCTGTGTAAAGTGTTGACAATTGCTCACTCAATTAACAGTCAGCTTGTTGATTTCATAAAACTGCTCACTCAATTAACAGTAAGAGCTTGTTGATTTCATAAAAGTATGGTGTGGACTAGATCAAGGTTTGCTTTCATAGACACATCACACGTTATCTCGAATGAAATCCAGTAGGCCCAATCCTATTCCTTCTATCCAGGTTGAAGGTTTCTGTCCGTCATTTGTTGTGCCAGCCCCAGCAAGGTATTCAGGTCTACCCTTACGTGACAGGAGAAGAGAGTAGACAGCCCTGGCGGACTCAGAGCAAGCCGAAAAGATCAAACAATAAGATGGAGCGAGCCCCAAGCCACTGACCTATGACAATTGCAGCACTTGTTCCTTTTGGTTCTTCAACGTTCACTCCAGGACACATATATTGTACTGAGATAGGGTTCATCTAATTGAACATATACCCTGACCCAGTTATAAGAAGGGCAGAAGAGACGAGTTCCAAGAAACAAGTTGTTCTTGGTGAACAGGAGTTGGACTTTATAAAAGATATTAATTTAGCTTGACGCTGATATTGTGTATTATCACATACGATACTGTTCAAGGCTGTGTTGGTTCGTCAACAACACGACAGCCTTGAACAGTATCGTATGTGATAACAGTGTATCCGCTAACACTTTACTTTGTGTGATACAGACACTGATGATGATATAGGGTATTTGATATACAAGTCTAGCGAAACTGCGAAAGCTAGCTGAAGCAGCGCAGCATTTATTTGTCTTTACCACTTATTTTGTTACTGACAAGAACAAGAGTTGGGTCAATTGTCCCTCTAGTGAAAGCTACAGATATATCTATGTCCTAACCAAGGTATCACAAGAACTACCGTATGAAACATCGTCGAAGTTGATCATTCATCAGTGGTCTTGTTTAGATTGCCACCTTGGCGATCTGTTCAGAGAGATCTACACTTGGTGACTGTGATCGTCCAACTGCCACAGATTCTAACTTGTCAACATTCTCCGCTAACTGGGGTGGATTGGTGTTGTACAGTTTGATGGATTTGTTTCGAGGATCTTTCTTCGCAGCTGCGGTTCTTTGTGCACGTTTAGCTCCGAGTACTGCAGTACGCTTCCTTCTATTCTCTTCTTGCATTACCACAACAAATGCTTCGTAGTCTGCAGTTGCTGCATCAGTAGGATCCATACTACAAACGGCCGAGGTAGCACATGCACATGTACCAAGTTCCTTGTCGTTATCAGCACCAAGATAATCATTTTGGATGGTGGCATTGGTAGCCCGTGATATCATTGCTCTGCCTAACTCGATAGATTCTTTTCGTAGTTCCTTTAAATGTTTGGAATCTGAATACTGCTCAAGTCTCTTTTCCGGACTAATGTCTTGATCATCCATCATATGCGATAGGTCATACATGAAGTTATGCATGAAGTCTTCCACGCCTGGTGTTGGTGTGTAATTGGTACTATTCATTTGAGTATGTCAATTTAATTAGTGACTTTATTAGCTGCTGTGATAGTAACAAGTCTCTATCTAAGTTTGTACTTGTTGTTGTTGCGCAGTATTAATTTGAGTACGTGTTTGTGCGATTACGTCCAGCTATCAGTTGCCTACTGTGTTTGGTATGGTTACTGAGCAAAGACATTTTTGTCGAGCTTCTTTTCAAGAAAGCATAGAAGTGTCACATGGTGAGCCTTAAAGACAGCCAATAGCATCCACTATGGCGGAGAGCACAAGCCCGATAAGAATAAGATAGAAAGACCGAATATTTGTAAGCTAAATTGAGACCGATAGATGTGCAAGCCCCTCTAGAGATAGCGTCCCTTCTTGTGTACTTGTGAGCACCGTCGTTATGACTCTGCAAGTGAGCCCCATCTGTGATTATAGCCCAGCGAGCCTTGCGTCATAGTTACGAGATTGCCACCTGTGAGTGGGAGCCTCATTGAGATATGGACGAGAGCCATTGATGGCCACGTATTCACACAATTCGATTTACATGGAACAAACAACCGGCTGTCTCAAATCACTGGGCAGAGAGCACAAGAGCCCGTTAAAAGATGAACAAATTGAGAGCCTCATGACTGATGATTCGTAATCTTAACCCAGCAGCCCCCACTTGTGTGAGCCCCTATGGAGCAGATAGCTCCCCTTCGCCTTCATGTGTATCTTTGAGACATTATGGTTTTTGTTCTCGTCCTCTATGTCATCGATAGACCTCTAGATTTAGAGAGTAGATCAAGTTTGCTCAATGGTGTCTAGAGACGTGACTGTAGATATCAGCCCAGTGAGCCCTGTTGTTATGACTCGGCCCAGTGAGCCTTGTCGTAGTTAGGAAGGGCCATTGACGTGAGACTCACAAGAATGAGAAAAGTGAGAGCTCATGCAATCACAACTGTTTGTAGGCCACTCGATTACTCGATTGTGTGAATGATAATGTCTGTTGCTACAATATATTCATTGCATCCAAGCATTGTTATTTATGCCAAGAACAGGGGAAGTGTAGTGTAGAGGTAACACAACACAATGACAAGTCTTCCAAGTGCAAAGCGTACTAAGCTCCAGTATGATGTAGGTCAATTGGTTTCTGGCAAAAGTAATTATCGTAAAGCTGTTGGGGCTAGAGAAAGATGGCAACGTGACAATCAGTGGGACTCTGTAACCACAGGTGATATCAAATTGCCAGCTAATATACAGTATATGGTTGTGGATGTGGAAACACATGACTGGAAGGAAGGAACAAACGTCCGGGATGGTCGTATTGTTGAGATTGCTTGGAAGATTTTCAACCAAGAAGAGAGTTGTGTTGAATCGAAACAATACCTGCTCAAGCCCCATGGATACAACGAAATAGCTCGAAAGGCAACAGAAGTCCATGGCATTACAACGGAATGTGCCATTAGTCATGGGAGTGATGCAAACGTGGTGTTTGATGAATTCACAGCCATCCTCAATGTGATCCCCCGGGATGGCTTTGTCATAGCATATCGTATGTTCCACGAAGACCAAATCTTCATGTACAACCTCACCCAAGAACAAGCAAACGCCTGGCGCCGTGCTCCCAAGTGTGATACGTATTCCTTGAATCTGTGGAAATACTTGCCAGATGGCGCCAGGGAGAAGTACACAAAAATGAAGAAAAGGAGGACTTTCGGCGTAAAGCTTACCGAGTTGCACAACGTCATCTGTACAACTCCAAAGTCCTATACTAACTTCGCGCATATGGCTTTTGCTGATGTGAAAATGACTTGGGACATATTTAAGTACTACAAACAAGAGATAGACAAAACGTCAGAAGTAAATTCACATGAAGAGCTCGAGTGGAAACAGAACAAGGGCAGTGTGAGGGGTCTTAAGACTCGTACTTGGATTTAATACAGCAAGTGTACTGTAGTACAGCTCTTTGTTTGACGTGGAATTATATTTTTGTTCTTGAAGACTTGTCCAAAACATCCATGCCGTCTGCTGTGATTGTTCAGTTTGAGTTTTGTCTTAGGACCAATCCGACTTGGATTTAATACAGCTAGTATAACACAGCTATTTCTTGTTGAACAGTTTCGTCGAGAAGAGAGTTCTTCTCGGCACAACGGAAATTGCAGACCAATCCTGTTCTAGTAAATCATAGATTAGAGCACTTCACCCAGCTTACCAGTCTGTTTCGTTCATGCCTACCTAGTTAGAGTCGGGTAAACTGCACCTGCCACCGCAGCTTAGGTGTTGGTTCGTCCGTGTGTGTGTCACGTTTAATATCATAGGCCGTAAAAGTACGTATCTACTACAAGCTAGCTAAAAGGTAAAAGCTAACCACCACAAAAAAAGTCGGTGGAGCGAGACGAGCCGCCACCTCAAGTAGCTAAACGATGGCCATCAACGACCGCGTCGCATGCCTCCGTTTGACGTCCGGTGGCATAACACCCCACTAGGGATCGATAGCCAACTCCTTTAGGAGTAAGTTGGTGGTGGTAGTGTCGAGCGGCGGCTTATATCGCAGATTATATACGCCGCCTACTAAAATTGTTTGATTTTTGACCATTTGCGCGCCCTCTGATTGCTGGGGAGCCGCCGATGGGGAAATATTGATCCGTTGCTCGTGGCGGTTGTAGTACATTGTAGCCGACGGCATATACTGTCGCTGAATGCCGGTGGGGTGGCATATGGATAAGTTTAAGGCGGTCATTGCAATACAAATCTGTAGACTATGTACAACATAATTATTATTTTTGATGGTGCATCATATCTAAATGTATACTAAACCTATGTTATATTCTATATGTAGTGATAATAACCCACTAATTATTTGTTCAATATGTATGTAATCGATCCGCATCGCCGGATTTCCCCTTATTATCCGTTTGCGGCCGCCATTGCCATCGTTCTTAACCCTCTCCTTCCGAGGGTCTGATTGGGGCTGATTTCCGCCTAAATGTACATAACTAAGCACATAGATGGCCGATTTACATGATTATAAGCATGCTAGACACCTTAGTAGCTCTCTGACTACGCCTAAACCAACGTTTATGGTCGAATTCGCAGTGGTGGCGATGTTATATTGCATGCCGCAAGCCAAGTCGGGTGAAATAGTAGGATACCGGTATCCTACCATTATAATGCAACTAAGTTGAGGTGGTTATGCATATTATTCGTGTATAATGAATGTGAGTCTCCTTATGCGATGGTGTTGGTGCCGTTGTGTTTATGGTATCTACCTACCAAGAGTGTTGGCACTTCGTCTGACAGTTAGTGGTGGCAGCGGCAGATAAGATAAACTACTATGATATATATGTACATGTTTATGCCATACAAATACTATTGATATTATGTAAGTTTATTGTTTGAGTGTGTTTTGCCTATGTAATTATTATTGTTAGATGCGCCATCATAGATAGCAGAATAAACGTAGGATAGTCCATATGTAGTGTGACATTAACTTACAATCTATTAGTTTTAAATATACTCAAGGACAACACACTCGTTCTTCTTCCTGATGATATTCACATAAGCACTCCATACGTTCCCCATGGCTACATGCACGTAGCAAGGTGTGCAACCAACTATATAGCCACGTTTGCCTACCAACTCGGATGGCCTGTAATGCCGCTGCCAGTAGCTGTTTGCATTGTGATATTTAATCCTGACATGTTGCCCTAACCGGAATCCTGCATTGTTTAATTTTACCGTTAGTTTGTTTGATTTTTGTAATTGTCTTATTTTCTGATGAAGTATCGGGCGTACGGTCATACGTCCATAATCGATGAAGCTTGGCCCAGGAAAAGGACGTATCGTTTTTGATGGGTGTTTAAGTTTTAGTTTTGGTATTAAGTTTGTAATTCTTTGGCGCAATTCTCTGTCCTTTGTGTTGTTTTGTAGCCAGCTCACCCAGAAAGGTTCAAGATAACACAGCACTGAAATTAGCAATTCTTTAGGCAATTCTGTGAGCAACCGGAATTTGCCATCTCTGGACCCCACCATATCTTATCACTATCATCAATTGTTCAATATGCGTGCATGCATTATAAGAGAAGTCCCTTTCAGGGAGTCAACACGAATAAAATTAGTCATTATTGCGGTACATTTAAAAACAGTACTGCTCTAAAAGTTCACTACTCTATAAAATAAAAAGGTAGAAGGCATACAAACGGAGTGCAACCATTACGATATTAGATATGTCATTATTGCGGTACATAGTTCACTACTCTATAAAATAAAAAGGTAGAAGGCATACAAACGGAGTGCAGACATTACGATATTAGATATGGTATTCTTTGTTACATTGATCCCCATGGCTACATGCACGTAGCAAGGTGTGCAACCAACTATATAGCCACGTTTGCCTACCAACTCGGATGGCCTGTGTAATGCCGCTGCCAGTAGCTGTTTGCATTGTGATATTTAATCCTGACATGTTGGTTAGGCACAAGAGCCACAAAACTGTGTCTCGCATGTAAGGCAAAAGCTAATTCTCCTTCTACACAATCCTCACAGTGGAGTTAAGGGGGAGATGGATGGGGGATTTGTTTAAATTGTGCCGTCACCTTTTTGTTGATTGTTTGATGGGAGTCATTGCAATGCCATACCGTCCGGGGTTCGACTCTCGACAGAACTTTTTACAGGTTCACACATACATACCGCTCAAGAGCCGCTAATTAAGAGCCCCGATGTGACAGAGTGACAGCAATCGGGCGAGCCTCATCGTTGTGAGTTTGAACAAGGCTTAAGCTAGCAAAATAAGAAGCGAAATTTAAGAGCCCCGATGTGACAGAAATTCGGGTGAGCCTTGTCATTGTGACTTTAGGCCTTCAGGGCTTCATCTTCAACCGCCCTCTACCTACAAGCTACAGCGTATGATATGTTTGAGAGCCGGCCACCCAACCCCCAAACCCGTAACAACAGATAGCCTAACTGACAGAAGGGAGGGGCTCGCTCTATGTCATCGATTGGATGCTAGGTGTACATTATGGAAGTAGATATACTTACGAGGGCGTCTGACATAAGAGTTGGTCAAAATGAGGCCGGGCTCATCAGATAAATTCATCATCGATATTGGATGAATTAGGTTCGTCGGGCTCGTCAAAATGAGGAGTTCCTGTCATCTCTACAAGAAGAGAGATGAACAGAATAGAAAGAGATACAAGCGGCAGACTTAACAACAGACGGCCTTAACTGACAGAAGAGAGGGCTCGTCAGAATGAGGTTGTCTCTATCGCCGTCGATTGGATGTTAGGTGTACATTATGGAAGTAGATATACGAGGGCGGTTATAACATGCACACTCAGACTCAGGCTCACTTCTTGACAAAACAGTAGTTGTAAATCACTGCATATAAAATAATGAGCATGCACCCTTTGGCATGGAATTGTTATTTTACAATCATAATATCCTTCTT
>Ga0194021_1000032_pt1 | contig 7617 bp, 10 predicted proteins | sample BRC_78_MG_FD_140349 | JGI IMG/M metagenome (GOLD analysis project Ga0194021, IMG submission 140349) | Sediment microbial communities from the Broadkill River, Lewes, Delaware, United States - BRC_7-8_MG | ecosystem: Environmental > Aquatic > Freshwater > River > Sediment | place: USA: Delaware... | reverse complement strand
AAGCTGAAGTTTAGTTTCTGTAAGAGCTTGTTGTTTCTGCATTTCAGCAAGCGCAGCTTGTTCGTTAGCTTGCGCGTTAGCTTGAGCTTGAGCTTGGATGTTTGCTTGAGCTGCGGCTTGATCTCTTTCTTGCTTTTGCTTACGTTTTATTTTAAGCATTTGATTTGCTAGCTTAATATTAGATATTTGCTCTATATCTATAATATCTTCTAAATCAACACCACCTGACTGCAAAGCTATCTGTATATTTTTTTGTAGCATTTGTTTGTCTTCTTCTTCAGGTTCTAACTCCAAGAATATACCAAACTCATGCATATTTAAACTATGCATTTGCTCCAATGTATTTGTATTAAATGTGCTAATACTATTCATTAAAGCATTTCTAGTTAACGGAAAGCTTAGCATATCCGCAGCTCTTAAACTTATATTTTCAGCTGTTCTTACTGTTAAGTACATTAGCGATTGTAGAATATGCTTAGTAGCTGTATTCGACGCAGCAGCCGCTAACTTTTGTAAACCTACCAAAGCATCTTTAGTTGGTTGACTACCGTCTCTAGCTTCATTTAATCCCGTCACGTCGCGTATCATTTGTAAATAATATTGATACGTTTGTACCAGCGCGCCTATTTTAGCTTGACCATTAGATGTTTGTAGCTCTTGAATAGGTACCTTACCTGGATTAATATCACCATCAACAGTCTTAGATCTACCAACAATACTACCAGTTTGAAAGTACATGTTTAAAGCTTCTTGCGGATTGTAGTTAGTTCCATTACCTAAATCAACTTCGGCTAAACCATCAACATCTACAAATACCCCATCGGGCACCATTCGAGCTAGAACTTGTTGTATTTTTAAGTGAGTTAATTGAATCATATCAGCAAACCCGATACACTTACTTACCAAGCTCTCTATTCTACCCTTATACATTCTAGGAGCAGATATACTATAATTCATTTGAACTTTAGTTTGATCACTATATGGTCTAGTCATATTCTCAGCTAGCTCCCATTTTAACATTTTTTCGTGACCTAATATTTTAGCGCCGCTGTATAAAACTTCTATAGCTCTATGTACTCTTTCAAAATTATCATTAGCGGGTGGATTAAAATCTTCTGGCTTTTCAATAGCTTTTAAAAGACCTTGATCTGTTTGTTTAATTTTAAATACTTGATTTTGATATGTCTTGTATTCAAAATATAATACTTGTATATTGTTATAGCTGTCATCTTGACCCCAATAGTTTCTTGTGTAATTAGAATCACCTGGGTATTTTTGTATTTCTTCTAAATCAGAATCTGTTAAGTAAGGAAATTGCTTTTTAAGTTCTTCAAGACTTACGCTTTTAACTTCACCAACATAATATATATCTTCAAAGTTAGGATCTTCTGTATAAGAATAAACAAGATTAGCAGGATCTACGTAATCTACAGTAACTCCATTTGCTAAATTAAAATCTGTTTTAACACAAGATATACCTAATACCACTAAATCGTAAGCTAGTCTTTTTTTAACCTCTTCGTACTTATTGTAGTCAAATACGTTTTGTATTAATTCCTCTTCAGCAATTTCAATAGCTTGCTTATAGCTAAGTTGCATGTGAAGCTCTAATTCTTCTTTACTTTGTGGTAATTGCTCTGCAGGTATATTAGTTCTAGATACATCTATACCTAAATTCTGCTGAGCTTGTACTATTAGGTCTCTAGAAAAAGCATCTTCAGCTATACCTTTAGCGTGTTGTGTTCTTTGAGCAGTTGCATATGGATCTGTTGCAAAAGATTTAATTTCATAACCTTTATCAGTCATACCATTAACTACTATATCTATAAACTTAGATAATACAGCAACAGGTTTCCAGTCTAAATTAAGATAAGACAAATCACCATTAACTGATAATTCATCTTTGTACTTAGCTACAGACTGCTCACCTCTAGCATATAATCTTAATCTATGAAAATCTTGCCAGTTGTTACCGAAACGACCACCAGCGCCTAAACCGCGATCACCTCTAAACCATTCGTTTTCAATAGCTCTACCTACTTGATAACCATAGTCCAAAGTATCTTTTTCTGCGTCTGGTACTACCTGACTAGGAAAAGAACTATTTACATTAGTATAAACCATTTATTGTATTATTTTTGAAATGTAACCTGTGTTATCATATTTTTTAAACGATATGTTAACTGGATCTCGTTGTTGTATGTTTACTGGTGTGTATTTATTTTTATTACAAGCCATTATAGCTAAGCCAGAACTAATTGTTGCATCAAACTTTGTTCTATTATTTATATTAAATTTTGCCCAGTCTTCTAATGTTTTTTGAAAATACATATCACCATATCCATCTTCTTTCAAACCCACATAATCTTCTATATATGATTCTATAGCAGCTGCATGAGCTTGTTTAATATCTTCACTTGAATTAGGTATACCACCTATTTCTCTTTCTGCGACCGAAAGTTTATTGTATAACTTATCTGGTCTATTTATAGAGAATCTTCTATAACCTCTTCTTTTTAGATAATATAACAATCGAGGTTTATTATTCTCTGCTAGTATTGGCATGCCATAAAAATGCAATGCCATTAAAACATCTTCAAAAAATATTTCAGCTGTAGGTGGTCTAGATATATATTCTAAAAAGAACATATTAAATGGAGCATCCTCCATACTAAACTTTGTTAAACCATGCAAAGATCCTTTTGATCCTTGTTTGTCTACAGTTCCTGATATATCATAAGAGTCACAACCAAAAGCACCCACATGCTCATTACCAGGGTATTTAACTCCATTTTTTATTATTACACGATTTTGTAGATTTACAGGTGGAATCCAAGATACAAGAAATCTACCATTTTTTTCTGGATAAAAATTAACTGTAGTATCTTTTACACCCCCAGCCCATTGGAAATTACCTTGAGTTACTAAGGTTTTATTTCTCATGTCTTCATTATAATCTATTTGCTCGTAAATTTTAGTTAGATTAAATAAAGATAATTTTGCTTCATCTCTAAATGCGTGTTTTTCTGTACGAGGAAATTGTCTATAATATTCATTTAAACCGTCCTGATCATCTTTAAGACCATCAACTTCATTTTCCCAATGTTCTATAACACCTATTGTAATTAAATCACCCTGGGTATCTTTAATCGCGTCTTTTGGTTTTTCGAATACAGGTATTCCATGAGAATCAATGAATCCTTCGTAGTTCCACTCCATAGGTATAAACAAGCTATATAATCCTGAACTAGTCTGTCCATTGCGATTTCGTTTTGTGACGTCTGATGCATAGTATAATTTTTTAAAGTTATCACCACCTTTATCTAGAGCGTTGCTCGTAGATCCCATCATACACTTACCAACAATCTTGCTACCTAATCTTAGTGTTGTTTTTGTAACTCGCCAGTTATTTAAAATATTATCCGGACGCTCCCACTTACCTGATTCGTCGTGGGCGAGAAGTTTGAGTTTCTCACCGTCATACGAGTTGTCACCCGTGTTCTTCCAGTCGATTGTCGTATCGAGCCCGTCGATTTCCTCTGGCGCTTCGCCTTGGTCGAGTTTACGCCTTGTGAGTTTTGACGCTGGTACCCTGTAGGCGAGCTCCGTCTTTGGTCTGTCCATACCGTCCTGTATGGGTTTGAAAAAGAACGGGTAGTTGACTGATATGGGTACAACTTTGTCGGTAAACATTTTTTTAGCATCAGCCCCGGATTTTGATAATATCCCAAAGCGTGAGTCGGAAGATATTGTTGCTTGATGCACAAGTTCTGATGACGCCATGAATGAAAAACCAGAGCGTCTGTTTTTGAGGTAGCACATACCATAACATCGCTGGTCGGCTTTGCATGCTTCCCAGAATATAAAGAAAAGCCTATTTGACTCTCTGTAATCTGCGGCACCAACATCAATTTTGCTCCACTGCAAGAACATATAGTGAGAACCAGTAATGTAAGTAGCCACGCCTCTATTATAGAACCAATATCCTTCTTCACGTCTTTTAAACTCTTCGTCGATATAATCGTACCATTCTTCTTTAAAATTAACCGGGTATCTTTCCCAGTCAAATACACTTTTAATTTTAGCTAATGGTTTAGGGTATTCTGACTTAGCCCAGCGTTGATCTTCTATTTTATCAGACGCGGAATAAACATTATCAGGTGTAGCTGGTAAAGCTATTTTAAGGTTCTGTATTTCAATTACATCACCTATTGTACCGTCTTTACTAATAACAACAACGTCGTGTTCAACGTCATAACCGTACTCCCATTTTTTATACCTATTGTTTCTTTTTAAAACTTTAGGTTTAATGTGGTCTTGTATTACTTTTACTAAAGACTGTTCGTACATTATCTTGATCTACCTTCAGCAAAACCTCTAAAACTTTTTTCTTTAGTATTTTGAGGTTTTTCTTCAAGCATATTTTTTTCTTCTTCTATTCTAGCTAATATTTCAAACGCATCAAATATAGCGAGCTTTTTAGTTGCGGCTGCGTTTTTAAGTCTATCTGCAGAAACATCATCTTCAGTATTGGTAATGATTTTTTCTTCAGCAACTTTAATAAGTTCCTCAACTGCTTTTCGCCCAGCTTGGATTATATTCTTCCTCGTCTCCTTTGAACTCATATTTAACTAAAATATCATTTGATTCCATACAATATAGTCTTTGTTTATCTACTATAAACTCAAACTCTCTATTTGATTTAAAACCAACTAAATCACCTTCATTAATACCTAGTGACTCTAGTGTTTTATTTCCTATTTTTACTATACCTTTATTTTTCTGCTCTGGTTCTAGTGACCAATCATCTTTGTTTTTAATTGGCATAATAAAACAACGTTCACCTACAGACATCCATTTAACCATACGTTTATAAAGATATATTTGATCATATTGACATAAATATTTATTATCGTCAAATGTTCTGCTGCTATCTACTTCTTTACCTTTTTGGTTATAATATCTTCTAAATATATTATGGTGAACTATAACTTCATCACCCTCTTGTATGGGTGTAGCAAAAGCTGTCGGTGTAGATATAACAACTGCTTTTCTATTTATTAACTTAAAGTTTTCTATACTAGAATTAACTATAAGTTTATCTCCGTTTAAATCGATTTCATTGTTATACCTTTTACCGTCTGGCATAATAATAAAATCAAAAACACTTCTCATTAATATTCTAAATCATATTCGACAGATATAGCCATGTTAGAATTAAACTTCTTCCATGGCAATACCTCATCGTTTTTCTTTATAAATATGTTATAAGAAGTATCAGAGTCGTCAAACATAATATGTGATATCTCATGACCACCATAGACCTGTTGGCCTAATGCATAGTGCATGGCATCATTTTTATAATCAGAACCGATACTGATTTTTCTTATAACAGTACTCATTACTCCTCAGTTACAACGGTCATACCGTCAATTTCCTCTTCTTTTTGTACTGGAGTATAAGTACCATCTTTTAAATCAATATTAATAGAGCCATACTTTTCTTCTAGTTCTTTTTTAGTTTCTTCAACGCCTCCGTTAACGTCAGCGATTCTATGAAGTAAAGCATGTTTATTTGCCTCTAGTTGACCGATTTGATTTAATAGTTGAGTTAACTCTCCTTGTTGTTCTTGAATAGTTTTAAGCTCTTCAGCTGTAATTGAATTTGCCATTTAATTGAATTTAAATTATTTACTTATTTATTATCACTCGATTTCTTTGCTTTTTCCCAAGTGCGACCCACAAAATATGCACCGTACACTGTAATCAACAATGATTGAAATATAGGTATATACGCTTCATCTACTTGGAAACCACCAATGTTACCATCGAAAAATGCCAATGCCGTAAATATAACCGTAAGATATATTAACACCAGTGGGCGTATGTTTTTAGATAAAAATGAATCTGATTGCATATCAAGTTTCCAGCGTTCAGTAATTTGAACCTGTGCATCTTGATCTGCTTTTTCCAATAACTCTTGAATCTTTTGCTTAGCAGCTAATCTTTCTTCATCTGTAGTTGTAAGTTTATCTATTACATTACCTACGTCTTTAATTAAACCGCCTGTTAAAAGACTTAAAAGTTTTTTCATTTAGCTTTTCTTGAAAGGATTATATGATTTATCAAATGCACGTCTTGCGTCTCCAAGTGGCGCATTTCTTATATTTCTAGAAAGATATTCCATACCTTTAACAGGATCGCTTTTAGCAAGTGATTTTAATTGTCCTGTTGTTAATTTATTTTTTCTACCTTTACCACCCAATAAAGCTTGTTTAACAGTTGATGTTGCTCCAGCATAACCAGTGTATGGTGTTTTACCACCTTCTATACCTTCTAATGTTTGCACGGCTTTATTAACTATATCTTGGCTTGCGAAAAACTTTTTAGATGCAGCTTCACCTACATCTGGAGCATCTGCTGTAAAACCTTCAGGAGCACCTGGATCAACAAAAGGTTTTGGCTCTGGTTTTTCTTTTTCAGTTAGTTTGTATGGAGACATTTCCATAGCTGATGCCTTGCTATCAACAGGCATATCTTTCATTAAGTTTTTCTTTTCTTGACCTGCAGACTCCATGTGAGCCACAGATCCTTCCATCATTAAACCTGATGGCTTTCCTTTACCATCGTACATCTTAATACAAGATGACTTTTTCATTGGTGATTTACTATAAGGCATTTTTTTATTTTTTAGTTTTGTTATAAGCTTCTTTTTCCCAAGGTAAGTTTTTTGCTCCTTCTTTAATACTTGAGCGAGGTATTACCTTACCTTTCCAGTATACATTTTTATTATCGTAATCAAGATCACCTCTACGCATTTGGTCTATATGCACCATTTCATGATCAATTACTTCTTTCATTTTAGCTGGCGATACTTTATTACTTATGATAATAGTACCATTATTATTAGCTTTACCTAATACACCATCTTCCATATCAACTTGATATATTGGAGTGTTATTTAATATAAACGGAGGTGTTAGTTTGAAAGCCATTACCATTTAACTTTATCAGCCCACCATGCCGCAGACATTTTACCTTTTTTAATGTTTTTAGCATGACGCGCTTTAAAACTAGCACGTTTCTTTTTCATGCGATCAGACTCACCAGATTTCGGTTTACCAGCAGTTTTAGCTCCTTGCTCACCAAAACGTATAATCTTTTCCCTACCGCTTTCACAAGCTTTAACAACGTGAGATTTTTTAGGGTGACCTGGTGTTCTTCTAGGCTTATTGCACTTGAGACTTTTTTTGTCTATCTGTTTAGCCACGTTTTACTTTTTGAGTAATTGGGCCAGCAGTATATTCACATTTAGCCATTTTAAGTTTCATTCCATTGATACCAGAACTACTTCCTTTACCCATTGGAAAACCACTAGTATCTAGCGGCCCATCCCAGATATGAGACTCACCGATCTGACCTTCTAGCACTGGTTTTTTAATAATTTTATCTATTGCGTGTTCCATAATTTTTTATTTTACTTCAAATGTTTTATCACCAACTTTAAACGTGTCTCTGCCTTCTTTTTTAGCTGCATCTAATGAAGCGTAAAAAGCGTTAGCTTGAAATGGAGTAGCTACAGACTGTTGACGTTGATCTGGAGTTCCATATATTGTTT
>Ga0194021_1000029_pt1 | contig 7698 bp, 12 predicted proteins | sample BRC_78_MG_FD_140349 | JGI IMG/M metagenome (GOLD analysis project Ga0194021, IMG submission 140349) | Sediment microbial communities from the Broadkill River, Lewes, Delaware, United States - BRC_7-8_MG | ecosystem: Environmental > Aquatic > Freshwater > River > Sediment | place: USA: Delaware... | reverse complement strand
TCATAGTATAGACTAGCGTCGTCCTTTCCGTTAAACTTGAGAAACATCCCAAGAACCGTGGTAATCTTCGTCATTGAAATCATAACAACTCCAAAACGATTCTTGCGTCATACTTCATTTCGTACATAGGCCATACTTCCGGCCTGTGATGCACCACGCCAGACAGTAGCCTGAACGCCACAAACTCACCAAGAGTTTCTTTAATTATTTTGTCGATGACTAGCGGCTCGCTAGATCCGTCGATCTCTATTGTTACTTTACTGTTCATCACAATTCAAATTGATGTAGTTCGTCATTGAAAATGTTCCCATCATGGTATCTGTACCTATTGATCGCCTTTTGGATCTTCATATCGCCCCGCTTTAAAAAAGCTTCTGAGCATGAGAAGAACCCTACGTCGAACGGTTCAACAGTCTGTACTACCACGAAGTAAAAGTCCTTGCCATTCATTGCTCTGGTGAGCGAGGCTTGGATATCATACCCAAACTCATTCGCGTCAAACCGGAACTTACTGAGTGGCTTGCTCGTCGTCTTGAGATCTATCGACATGTCTGGCCTGTCATAGTCAATGATACAGTGGCCTTTGAACTCGTGCGAGAATCCCTTGACTGTGTTGAAGTACTTGCGCTCAGGTATGCCGTCAACAAAAGTGTCGTCGAACAGCCCTAGCTTCTCGACCTTATCCACGATTAACATGGCAGTACCCCAATCCACCCTAGAAACAACCATCTTCGTTCCAGCCTGTTTTTTAAAGTCAGATAAGAACTCAGCGTACTTCTTTGTAGATGTCGGTCTCTTACCTCCAATCTCTTTGATTATCTCAGCATCATCCAATACAACATACTTATCCATAACTGTATCGGGTTCTAAGATCAATGAGTGTACAAGTGTACCGAAGTCCATTGCTTTGGACACCTTGAACTCCCGCGCCAGATAAGACCTGAACGCAGACATACTAACTACCAACTTTTTCAGTTGAGAGGGCGAGAAATAATCCCGCCCATGGGTCAACTCTAGCATAAATACCTTATTTTAAAAATTCTTCATATACCTTCTTACTCACTTTGTACTGTGTTAGACAATTATCCTCTTTGCACTGCATAACGACCTGCTGAGTGCCGGCCGGGGTCACAGTGATACCGTGGTAGTCTACATGGCTAGATCCACAGCTAGGGCAACTGTATCGTTGTTTTCCTAGCAAGACTCCCATGTGTGTGACTGATCCAAAGTAAGGCTTGAATGAGTGGTACATATCCTCAGTAGCAACGATATCCCCGATGTTGTAATCAACCATCTTCTTGAGATATTCTTCTTGCTGTTCAGGCGTACCGTCCTCAATCATCTTCCACATAATGATGCCCTCGTGAGACTGCTTGTTAGTGATCCCTTTGTACTTGGTCAAGAAAGCCATTGAATAGCCCGGCAATCGTGCCACGCGCTTCATCTGCTTCATGATGTCAAAGGATCTAACATAGTTGTTCACAGGAACACCAAACTTAATTGCTCTAGCAACAAGCCATCTGTTGTCAAACCTGTCGTTGTTCTGACCAATGATAACGTCAGCCGAATTGTAGATCGGCATGAACTCACGAATCATATCCTCGTCAGAGTGGTCTTTATCCCAAGTAAGGTGGTACACCTCATCCTCACCGATCCATTTCCATGCGATCGAAATGATGCGAGGCTCTTGCACCATATCTGCGACACCGTTGTAGGTTTTACCAGACCACCACGCTTTAAACGTAGCTCTGCTAGTCTCAATATCGTAGACCAGAAGTCTCGGGTTCTTGTTCACGCGGTCGTCCAGTTCTTTGACCTTTTCCGGTGAAAGCCTGTACCGCCTACTCTTGTTCAGGGTCAGACCCATCTCCAATGCAAGGCGATCATCCAGACGATAGCGATTCTTAGAATCACCGTAATTCTCTCTAATCTTCTTCATACAGTTATTTTAACATTAGCATTCCGCGGTCAATGTAAACGTCACCGACCACAAACTCATACTCGGCAGACTCTATCTTAGCCACCTCTCTTTTCACGTCGTCAATATAGAACACCCCGCAACTCTCGCCTTTCTCCGCTCTGCGGATATCTTTAATGGCTTCTACGATTGCATTGGACGTTATCATACTAAAGAACGTGTAAGCCGTAGCTTTAGCTTTGTCGTAGCGGAAAATACTCAAGAGTAGCTTGTCCACTATCTTTGGCTTTATAATAAAATCTACGTCGAACTCAGAATATCTGTACACTAGACCACGCTTGTAGACCGAGGTCTCAGCAAAGTCTAGAATACACTGGCCTAGAGGCTCATTATAACGATCCTCTTTGATAGCTAGATCAACTGCTATCTGTAGCATCTTCTTGTCTATCATTCGATTCCTAGATTATCCATGATTTGAGTTATCTCTCCCATGTTAAGAAGGATCTCCGCTTTCGGATACCCTGCTTGCCTAGCAAGATTCTCAGGTGTGATATTAATCTTCATTGTATCCATCTGGATCAATGCGTTAGTAATATCCGAAACAAACCTATTGTTGTCATCCCGCTCGAATGCAGTGAATAGAATCACCGCGTCTTTCGATCGGCTATAACCAACAAACCTTTTATCGTCCACCAACAAATCAATCTTGTTATCCTTCATTTTTATAGTATTTTCTATTAATGTTGTATCGCCTTCTACTACACTTAGGGCATCCTTGCCTGTCGTCAACAAGGTTACGGCGTTGCTTGTGAAACACTCCATGTTCATGACAAATGATCGGCATCTTCACGTTGCACTTTAGGTGCTTTTCTTCTATGAGACTTAGATCGTACCTGTCCTCACCGTGTACTTCTTCAATCGACTGCTTGACGTACCACATCTTATTCATTACCTGACGTATGTTAGGTCGCCTCATGGCTCTTACCTTATCCATGCGTATTCTGTATTGAACATCGTTCTGATCCCAAGCAAGCACATAGAAAACCCTCTTGCCCTTTACGCGCTGGACAATGACCTTGTAGTCGGTCAGCGAGTATCTTCTCGCATACCGGTCGGCCAGTGATCTCAGTGCGGGTGGTATTCCTATTGCTTTATCCGCCATTTTCAAATAGTTTTGAATAGTATCGCCCTGCGATATTATCGTTGTAATAATCTTTCTTTTCTATCACCCTGTTCAAGAATAAATAATACTCCTCTTTGTACGACAACATCTGCTTGTTGGTGGCAAAGCACAAGATAACTCTTGTGTGTGCATCACCTCGCTCTATTCGCTTCTTTGCTGTCGGATTAGAGGTAGCGTACTCCTTCCAGTTTGATTCAGTAGTGACCATCTCGTACTTTTTCAGTCGCTTGTCCGTCATAGCGGCTATCTTGCGCTTACCGAATCTCTTTTTACGAGTTGACCAGAACTGCTTCCTGCCTATGTACTTCATCCCGTCCTTGAACGTGATCTCATACACAAACCCGAAACTCCCTTTAGGTGGCTTATCTACCGTGATAAAACCTGTACCTGTAAAGTGGCTCCAAATCATTAGAATGGTATTTCTTCTTGAGGTGGATCTTGCTTCGGTTCTTCCTTTGCAAGAATATCTCTAGAAAATTGTTTATTACCTAGTCCGTCCTTCTCGTAAAATCGAGAGGACATATAGTCATAGTATAGGCTGACTTTACCGCGTTTACCCATGATCTTAGGCTTGACTTTCAAGACTTCAATGATTGTCTCATTGCTCTCGTATGGTCTATCCTCGTCAGGGTGTATCAGCTCAACGGGTGGACGCCACAGAGAGAGTACCATGTACCCTTTCCGGCTCCACATCATCCCGCCCATCGTGTCAAAAAACGTGGGTTGCGGGTAATACAACATTGTCGTTCCATCGTCCATCTTCTTGCTCAACGCTTGCATTGCTTTGGTGTGTATCGCAATGAATGTGTGAATCATCTTCTCTGAACTGAACTTACGAACTCTCGTCAAAAACGATCCTAGCGCAATATCATCACGCTTATTGTCCGGGTTTATGTTCAGCTCCACGATCGGATCAATCACAATGGCGTCAATCTTTATCTCATCCTCTTTCTCTATGTCCTCAACAGCTCGAAAGAAGCTCTCTGCTGTGAGATCTTTTAGTCCAGAGTCTATGATATAGAAGTGTTTCTCTATGAACGCATAGGCCGCTTCTACTTCCTCCTCAGACGCATTTACGATATCGTTCTTCAAGAACGGTTTACGCAATACAGCCCAAAGTATCTCAGCGTACAAGTCGGTGGGGCTTCCGCCCTCTGGTGAAAAAATGGCAATCCGGTAGTCGCTATATTCCGCTAGATTGATAAGTATCTCGTATAAGATTGCTGTCTTACCAACTGCGGGTGAAGCGATAATGAATGTCATGCTTCCCGGCTTAACTGAGTAGTGGTCGTATAAGTTTTCAAACCCGGGATGATCCCCGCGTTTTAGACCGTTGTGTCTCAGATCTTCAAGTCCTGCACGAACGTCCGTTACTCTGTGGACGAAATCGTTGCTTGGCCTACTCTGCTTTAAGTCTATGCTCATTTCCTTTTCCTACGAAAGAATAGCAAGAACTTGACAAGCCTGAGAAGGATCTTACGTTCAGCCGTGGTCATTAAAGCCCACTTAGCTTCACCCTCGATCTCCATCGAAGCTTTCTCTATCATGCTCTTGGCATCTTTCAACACTCCTATCTTGAAATTCATAGTCTTGATATCATCGTTTATGTCACCATCGGATAGCACCCAACCGCCAGTAATATGCTCAAGCAAATTCTCGGTCTCGTCTATCTCGTGGTCAATGTATTTAAACAAACTCATTTATTCATCAATATTAAATCTGCAATATCGTCCCCTTGTTCGGCCTCATCCGCATCCTCCATTACGGTGTTCACGGTGATTCCGAGGGGTTGCAATTTCTTTTTCCAAAATTCATACCCGCCCTTATCCGGTATAGCTTCCACGTCATAGTCTCTCAGCACGGACAGTTTCTTCTCATTGAGATTACTCATACCGCCCGTGGCCAAGAATAGACTATCGGGAAACTCAAGCATACAGATCAATGCGGTCTTTTCACTTTCTACTAGGTAGATGCTACCTTCTGAGGCATCAAAGTTCTTTAGCAAATGCTCTCCGAAAAGGCATTGCTCTAGCACGAACTCAAACTCGTCTATGAAATTATGAACCCAATAGATGTGACTATAAGGCTCTTTCACTCGCTTACCGTTGGAAGGATCATAAAGGATTATCTTCCCGGTTCTGTACCTACCTTTGCTATCTCGTTGGTAGAATACCGTAGAGTTGTTCCATTTCCTGCTCGATTCTCGGACTATGTATTTGGCATATACACTCCTCACGTCCTCCTCTCGATATAACCCAACCAAGTACCTATACAAATGGTCGTTGAATTGACTTAACGAAATGTCCTCGTACCTCAAAAATGTAGGCTCCTTGTATTGCGGTACAAAGCCACCTACTACCTTGGTGTTGTCAGAGGGTGGTTTATGGTAGCCACAACTGTTTTCGCTGTTGCACCTACCATACTCATCCCCGACGTAGTTTCCGTCTGTGTCGATATAGCGAGCAAAGTTTCGCTTCTTCCCACAATTAGGGCATGTAAACCGTGTTTTTTGCCCATTGTACGGCTCTAGCCTATACTTATAACCTTGCTCAACCATATTACAACACAAAAATAGACAGTAGCACCATCGTAATCATGAAGATTGCTACTGGATACAGGATCCATCTGCCAATAACTGGCATACGATCCCATGCTTGTTCTTTAATTTTCTTCCACATGATTAGAATGGTAGTGGATTATCATCATCATCCTGTCCTTGATCCGCATAAGCGTTGGACGCAACTTGCTTGTTACGATCTGAGAAGTCGAATGCCTTTCCCGAAGATTTCAGGTAATTCACAGGCGCACCCGCATCTCTCTCGTCCTTAGTTTGTTGCTCAACAACATAATGCGTGTTGCCATACTGATCCGGTTCCTTACGCTCTTTAACCGTAAAGTTCCAATAGTGGCAACCGTTGGCGTGAACTTTGATTTTGTCCTTACTGATTGATTTTACGTCAATACTACAATTAATGATTTTGCTCATCTTTTTCTGTTTGTTTTTGAAATGTTAATAATCTTAGCATCTTTGTGTGTCCACAGCAATGCCTTCGTGCTACCGATCCAATACTGGATCTCATCACCGAGGCGAAACTTTATCCTATAATCTCGCATCTCGTGATCGTGCAGAATTTTACCTGTCACTTCACTTCTTTCAATTTTTCATGGAGCATGCCCATGACGTTAAACAATAACCCGTTAAGGTTCCTAATCTCATCCTCCCTGCTCTTAACTCCGCGATGGTCACACCACACATCGAAGAAGTGTCTCCACAAGGATTTCATGTAGGCATCTTGGGGTATCCCCTTCTGCCAATTATCACCATCTCTGAGTGATCCGTCTGCCATCTTACGGTTGCTGTGCATATACTCTGCATAACTTTGCAATACCGTAGGACTGAGGAATCCCTCAAAGTCTAGTTTATCTTCGTCTAAATCTCTTGACGCACCTGTGTCAAATGTCCTGAAAGCTTTTTCCGTATCGGTCTCCTTACTCATTCCAATTATGTCTGCAAAAAGCCATTCAACTCGCTCCTTATCGCCACGGACATTTGTCTGACATGGAATTTTGTCGTCATTCTCCAACCCGAATAAGTCCCTTGCTTCTACTGGCGAGATCTCACGTATTGGCCTTTTCATTCCAGTTCCTAACCCGTGTACATACAACTTTTTCGAGTCGTCATTATACGACAAGTAGTACTCTACTTTCTTTCTTATTTCTAAAAAATCCTCCTTAGCTGTTGCTTGCATATTACAGTCCTTTAGATTTAGCTTCTATGTAATCACTCACTTCTTTGATCTTGTCCGCAGGTTCAGCATAGGTCTTGAGCTGTTGCTTGACTACCTCAGACTGACCGTCATCGACGTACTTCTTCATCATCCCGACTATATCGTCAGTCAATGCTTTCTTAACAGGAGCTTTCTTAGCAGGGGCTTTCTTGGCCGGAGCTTGTCGCTTCTGCGTGTTTTCTGTCGTGTCAAAGTCTAGTGAGTTGTCAACAATTCCAAAGACGGATTGTTTCAGGTATCGCTCCGTGTAGGTCACAGCACCACCGAGCTGTTGGGCGATATTAGTGGCTTTGATTTCAGGAATGGCCGTAGCCATCTGAACTTCCATGATGTCATCTGAGTCAAGATCATAAATCCTGAGCAGTCCTGTAACTCCAAGACTGTCTCTTTCCAGATCGAACAGGGTAAGCAGTCCAACGGTCTGACAAGCGTCATCGACCAGCCTATGCACCTGATCCGGTGTAAAGTACTCGTACTTCGAGAAAGTATTCTTTCCCGCTTTTTTCATCTTCGTTCCAGAGATGATTTTCCTAGCTTCTGCTAGCTTTTGTTGCAAACTTAGTTTTGCCATAATGAATTGTTTTTATATTAAACGTAAGATTCTTGTTTATATTGCACAGACTGTGCAGTTTTTTTTAATTACCCATTTGTCTGCAGGGTCTTGCCACTCCGTAAGTCCACAACATCGCGTTTAAGGTACTTTTTAGCGTGTTTAACGGCTTCAATCTTGTTTTTGAATGTAGTACACTCGGCAAGTACTAAAGCTCCGTTAGATCGCTTAAAACAGACTATTGCTCTTTTGTAATCTA
>Ga0194021_1000025_pt1 | contig 8057 bp, 6 predicted proteins | sample BRC_78_MG_FD_140349 | JGI IMG/M metagenome (GOLD analysis project Ga0194021, IMG submission 140349) | Sediment microbial communities from the Broadkill River, Lewes, Delaware, United States - BRC_7-8_MG | ecosystem: Environmental > Aquatic > Freshwater > River > Sediment | place: USA: Delaware... | reverse complement strand
TATGGGAAAGAAAAAGAAACTTAATCGTCATGAAGATCGGCGTCATAGACATCGCCAGTTTTAGCTAGACTTGTTCCTAGTGTTATGAAAAAAGGAGATGAATAGATGATGGATTTTTAGAATGAGACTACTCAGAGAGAAGAGTGACATTTGTAGTTGTAACTAGTACCAACACTTTACTGCTGGGGGCTTAATTATTCTCCCCTACTGATCCACAAACCATACGAGGATGTTGCCTAAGTCCTTTGATCAGCTTCAGCTTTTTGATCAGCTTCAGCTTTTGACGTCGCCTTGTCAATCCTTTTCCATCTAGGCGTGTCGCTTCCTACATTGCGCCATTGTCCCGTATAACTCTGCCACACATTATCATCGTTATAATTACCGTGCGCCCATTCATGGCTGATTCCTTCATCGTTCTCCTGATTGGCGGCAGTGGTCATCAAGTGAGACCAATAACCGATCCTGTCATCGCTATCACTCGGATGAAATACACCACACGGATTAACGCCTTTACCTCGATATGGAATATTATGATATTCAGAATGCCTGTATTTGACGTCGCAATAACCGCCGTCACTTGGACGGATGCCCTTAATGACGTGGATATTAATAATCCGGGCTATGGAATCATGTTGATGCCAACCGTCGGGGCCATTCGGACCTGCATCAGGATAATATATTACTATATTTCCCTCCCTTGGTAATGTACAAGTCTCTTCATTCTTCAATACATAGGGATGCTCACATTCTTTGCGCCAGTTGATTTTGCCTTTCGCCTGCTTGGCTTTTTTGTCGCAACGAGTCGATGCTGCTGCTTCTGATTCCTTGGCTCTTTTGCTGCGGTTGGTCTTCGTCATCAGTGTTGTGTATCAATTGATGCAGGAATAGTCCTATGGTTGAAGTTGTGGTTGTTTTGGATATTCTTCAAGCCAGACAATCTTTGAAAAATTTGCAAGTTGGCGCCACTTCTTTCTAAATTTTTGTTTGAGAAAGTATCCCGACAAAATTTGAGGCGGGAAAAAAGCCAGACGAATCAAGCAATTCAAATTTTTGTAGCAAGTAGCAACTGTTGTACTTACATATTAACAGCAGTGATGATAGGACTACTTCATAATATTACATCTACACACAACTTTCTTCATTCTGAACATAATATCCAAAATAAAGTAGTCTCATCAAACCTTAACGCAATAACCATTATTATCAATGATGAACACGCAAAGTGATGAACAAAAATCAGTATCTGACGTAACAAGAGGGGCCATTGTTACACAAACTCAAGGAACACCCACTCCTACAACGGCATCGACTGAAGCTCCTCTGTCTACTTCATCGACAGTCAACTCTACGTCAACGACGGCAAATTACAAGGTTACAATTGAAAGTCCCAACAACAGTCCAACGGCAGATGAAGATGGCACGATTAATACGGCTTATGCACATCTGCAGGAACCTATAACTCAAGGGTCTCCAAGGAAGTATGATGAAATCGAGGAATTAGAACAATTACTTTCCGCTAAAACTACTTCAAGTGTGAAAGAACCTGCCAGCAGGCAAGAATCCAATACACATTATTCTGCGGATGACAATGAGCAAATCTTCAAGAGGCGGGACGATTTAGGTGAGGATGATGATGATGATGATGATGAAGTAGGAAAAACCCTAAAATCATCATCATTCAATGCTCAACTTGATCAATATAATTTGAAACACAACCAAATATACACTAGTGGTAATACTTCAAATGCTATGGGAGTAGCCGATGGTGTGACGGGAAAAAGGCAGAGTAAAAAGCCAAATAGGTTTTCACCTAATAGTACTGAAAAAAAAATTCCTCGACTAAGGAAGGGAGGGCTGCTCGTGAACCTAGCGACCCTGAAGATGATGATCCTTCCTCAAGTTATGATGAGTCATCTGAGGACTCGGAATCTGAATCCAGCGTAGACAAACAAGAGGAAATCCAAACAGACACCCCCTCACCTAAAAAAAAGAGGCGCGCTGCAGCAGGCAAGAACAGAAAAAAAAACAGCAAGAACAAGTCATTGGGCAAAGTTTCCAGCAAGAACAAGTCAGCGGGCAAAGGTAAAAAAATTAAAGGCGAATACATTGACAGTTCTTCGGATACTTTCATCGGCGGGGTATATTCCTACATCCAAAATAACAAACACATGGCTGAATGTTACAGCTATACCATCAGTAACATTGGGAAAAAAGATACGAAGGATATGTTGGATTCTCTTTTGGGTAGTCACGAGGAAATCTTTTGCTCTATGGCAAATGTTTGCACAACAGCGCAATTTCATCATTTCTCAGAAGACATTAAGCGTGCAGCTGATTCGATAAAGGCTAAGAGGTTGGGGATAGACAAACGTGAAGCAAAGTGGAAAGAATACGTTCAATCAAAAGCCATTGAAAATACCGATGCACACGAGGCATTACCATATAACAATGTCGTTACTCAATTCAAGGCCGCCCAGGGACTTCGCTTTCACAAAGCCTTGTTACTAAAAACAAAGAAGAGCAACAGTGAAGAGTCCCAGTGGAAATGCGTGAAGGATGAAAATGATTTCGGTCGTTTGTTTAGTGGAAAATCACCCTTCGTTCCCCAAGTAACCGCAAAGGACTCTATTGATCCCACCCTGAACAGTGAAGATAAACGTGAAATTGCGGGATTCCCATCAAGGTATTCAGATGGGAATCATTTGTGCAAAAAATATAACAATCACAACCACGTAACTTCGTACGACATTCCAAAGAGAGAGGGAATTGAGTTCTTGTATTTGTTTGGTATAAAGGAGGTTTGGCAGAAGAAGATGGTAGATCCGGCACATCCTGTGCCAAAGAAGAAGAAGATTCTTAAGGATGATGGTCTCAATTGTGAAATTGGAGACATATTATACATAGATGGAAGGGATACGAGGTTATGGGGAAAATGCGTGTACTTTGTAGGAGCATACAAATTTGTTAATGGAATGAAACAGAACAAGGTAGGTTACGTCAAGAGTCTTCATCTAGACCTAGAAATGATTACAAATCGTTTTGTGCAGGTCGTTGATGGAGATGGAGATGTTTTTGGGATTGAACAGGGCGACATTGTTAGGGTAAAGTTTATCGAACTCTGAGAGATAGGTGTAAAATGATAACAGATATTGTGATTTAGATATTGGAAACATATTAAGCCATAATTTGTTGCAAGTGACATCGTACATTCAGTCTTTACGAATCCTCCATGCACCCAACACGTCCGTTTTTTCATATTTGCTAAGCTGGAACATCATCCCTTTTGTTGTTACCTGTTTTTGATGCCCACTTACTTTCTTATTTCCTTGCCATGTGATATCCATCTTTATCCCATTTCTTGCTTCCACTGCCAATGTCACCTTTCCTGGCCACCATAATGATTGTGCCTCAGCTGTTGCCTTACGATTACGTCGTTTAACTCTCACTGAGGCTTCGCAGTACAATTCTATAGTCTTGCCCAACAGTGAAGCCACATTTGGAACCTCCCTTGCTTTACATCTCTTGGAAGCCGTAGCTGCTGCCATGAACGTTTCACCAACGTTTTTATGCTGCTCCTCTTCCACGTCGGTCCCTCCTGATTCATTTTCTGACGAGTCGCTAGTTCGGAGGAACGACGAGTCTTCTTCCATTTGGTCGTCTTCCAATAATCCCATGTTGGATTCGGGATCACTTTCTTCCTCCTCGTTCTCAGGAAGGCTTACATTTTTTATATTGTTTCGTGATGCAAATATGTCACCCCATTGTCTGTACGGTTTTATTGCTAGGAATTTAGCGATGCCGAAATTCAATTCAGTATGTATATTCGGTACAACTGCCAAGGGACCTATAAGAGATTCGACGCGAAACATCCATACGCTGTTTACACCCTCGATTAGACTAAATTGAGTGACCAACTCCCTCCCATAATTCCCAAATTTAGATATGTATTTGGTGCAACAGCGTGCAACAATGTACGTTCTCTCATCCACGGCATCGGGTGGAACAGAACAGTTGCAACTCGCACACTTTTCAGCAAGTGTAGGAGTGGGAAACCCGGGAGAGACAAATCGGACAAACCCAACTATCTGACCAAAACAAATGTGCGTTGATGGGTCTGGTTCCACCTCTAAATAATTGTGCCGGTTATCAGTCTTGAAACTAAAGAGAGCCCAATCACACCACTTCCTTCCCATGAAACATGGATCGCATCTGTAGAGGACTTCCTTTCCTGTGGTAATATCGATTTTTTTCATTGTTGTGAATCCCTTCATTTTCAATTCATCCTTATTCCAGCCATGCTTTTCAGCATGCTTCTTGATTGTGTACTGCAATACGTTTGAAGCGCCGGGCTTTCCGCTACTGTGCTTGTGTTTTTCAACCCATTTTGTCTCAACAGTGGGACTATTTGACTTCATTTTTGACATGGTAAAACTATACTCCCCGCTAACTAATGCTTCACAGTTGGGAGTGTTACACTTGTTTTCAGGGGAAATGTAATTCCGTTCTTTTCTGGTTGTAGTTGTTGGAATGTCTTCATCTGCATCGATTCCATTATCCGAGTTTGATGTATTATTATTGGAAATTAGCAATTTTGGTGCCAAGCGAAGTGTTGCTTCGTCCATTGTTATGTACTCCCACAATCGATCGCTCAACTCTTTTACCAACGATTCTGATTGTTTCCGGGTCAACTTAGCCGCGCCATTGGTCACATCCTTGTGAAATCTCTCTCCATGACAGCTATTAATGCCATCCCCGTTACCATCTTCAAAAACCTGCCTCCACATCATCATTGCAGCGTGTATTTTCGGAATGTTCCAACCGTCTCCGTCCTCCCTTGGGAAGGCTCGAAATAGCTGGTCAAATACTCTGTTAACGGATTCGCGAACGCTAATTACTTCGCCCGCCTCATTCGGCTGTAGTAACCATTTTCCATAACATAGTATGTTGACGATTGCATTTTGACAATGGGCGACAGTAATCTTGGCTTTACGAAGGTATGGTTTAAATAACTCTTTCCCATAGTCGGTATGCAACACAATCGCAAGACAGAGTACAGCACCCCTACGCTCCGTGCCAGTTAATCTTGACGCATCGGCAAAATGAGCACGGCGAGTCCTTCGTGGGAAATCTCTCTCACTTTGCCTCCCCAGATAGGTTGAGATCTGACGTACCAGCATATCAAGTCTCTCTCGATCACGCTTGCTGCTGCCTGTCATACGTTGCTTCTTTTGACTTTTTCCATTTTTCCCAGTCTTGGTTTTTTTGTATGCGGTCATCATATCGACTATTACCACCACAAGGTACTGAAGGATGCCAATGTCAAAAACGTGTAGATTTTCAAATGGAGTAACAAGCCGTACCCCTACAACATTGTCTGCTAGTGCAAGTTGGTCGAATGCATTCTCGATTGGACGTTGAGAAATCTTATTCAACTCTGTAACATCACCATTACACTCGTCTATGTGCTTCTGCAGTATTGGTTTGCACTTCATGGGGATTGTTGATAAGTCAATTTTTTTGCACCGGCATCGACGCATGGGATTTCTGCAACTGCTTGATTTTGTGTAGTGACCGCACAGCTCGTTGTGTCCTTTTGTGTCGCCAATTATAAGTTGGATCCAGAATTTAATGAGTACCTTCTTCCCGCGGAACGTTGTCCATAATCCTCCTTTTTTCATAATATCCTCTAAATCGGCAAATACAGCTTTGAGGACTAGATGATGATCCTGTGCCTTTTCATCGGCAGTTTTGCTAGTTGACTTTCCGTCACCCAATCCTAGGTGTGGCACGACGGCCTTTGTCCGCCACCCGTCGATTCTGGCCTTGACATTATTCCGAAAGTATCCAAGGGTAAACATCATCGGGGCATTGGTCATTCCACCATGATGATCGGGGTGTGATTCATCGTAGAAAAACACAAGCGGCATTGGCATGTGATAGGGTTTAGTACAATACCTATCCCGTGCTTGTTGAAATTTGGTACCATGGCACAGGTGGGATATTTCTTGATCGGGATCATTTGGAGTGGGTATCCAGTTAAGGCTGCCTTCCTTGATGGTATTCTTCTTCCAAACGTCATTACCATTTTTTGGCCTGCCTGTGGAAATGTCGTATCCTTGTACAAGATTTTCATCCTTCATTAGACTTTTGTTGTTGAGAATTGACATGAATTCATCGACAAAGCTGAAAACGGGGACAGAAATCCGACGGCCATCTACTGGTGATTTTACGTCCTTTATGGTAGGTTTCCTCTTTTGCGTATTAAAGTGTTGAGACAGCTTTTTGATAAATGATTTTCTGCTCATGATTGGCTGGTCTGACCAAATAGTTTTCTTCTTCTCTGTGTACACCTTGATCCAGTTCATTATTTTGTCGTATAGCCCCAGGGGGGTGCCAGCCTTGCGCAGGATCCTCAGCAAGTCCAGTTGTGCACAGTCTAACATTGAGAGATCATCGGCATCATCTAAATGATGGTTAGAGCAGGTCCTGGGGAGATATATGGGCGCTTTGCTCTCATCGAAGTTATTTGGGTTGAATTGATCGTCGGGATCAGGGTCAATTGCATGTGTAGGCCTGAGCTGTCGAATATAACTCTCAAACTCTTTCATTTCACAATTGATGGCACAATTTTCAGAAGTGCCGGGTTTATTGCTTCTATCATCTTCATCTCCCAAACTTATATCACTGTTGTCATCTAGCAATGATATTAGTCCAGAATCGCTGTCATCACTGTCTACGTGATACTCATCGTCATTCCCTCCAACTTCAAATCGTTGTATATGATTCTCCAGGGAAAAGGCGGTACTGTATTGTGACAGCAATGAACTATCATCTTCAGAGGATAACTGATCATAAATCACTTCATTATAGTTGTCCAGATCGATCATCTCGTCATCTGGGACAGGGTTGCCGTTAATTCCATTGTCATTGTTTTCAGGGGGGGGGTTTTGGTTGGATAGTTCCATCAACGATGGTTGGTAATGGAGTTGTGTATTTACCTGTCTGGCAGGAGCTTTATGTGCCTGAGCATTCATCTCTTCTGTCGTCTCCTTCATGTTGAGCGTTTCGACGATTGGTCTCTTCCGTCCACTTTTCCTCCTCTTCTCCCTCTTCTTTTGTAATTTTTCTTTGGCAGCTATTTCTTTCGATTGAATAAAAAATTCATATGCTGGACAATTGGTTTGAAGATGTTGAGTAAGACCCCGCCTGCTTAGGACTGGTTTACCACAATAGAGACATTCTTTCTCCGAATCGGCATCATAATCATCCTCTGATGAATCATAACAGGAGGAGGAGCATGATGACGACAATCTGTCTTCGTGGTCGTCGCTCGACATGATTAGGGGAAAATCCCGACCCAAGAATCACAAGTAAAATAGAACCAATGTGTTATACACCATTGTATACATCGATGACGTTAGGGATGGAGTGGTTGGCATCTGCGTGGAGCAACACGACGTACCCCTCCTGACCAGCAACAACCTCACTTGACTGAACTCGTTCCAGCCCAACAGTGTTCATGTAGGTCTCGGCATTTTCCCGGCCTAGCAATTGATAATGAGTCACTTTTTGTAAGGAAGTTACTCTATATGCCTGTCCATCGGAGGGCTCCAATACAACAGCAATAGATATATTGGCTCCTGTATTGAACTCAAATACCATGTAGAGATCACTCATTCCTGCGTGTATGTGCAGATGTATGTGGGCGGGTCGGTCCAATAGGGTTGATAGCGGGAAGCAGGGAGAGTTTGGCGGCAGTAGGATAGAAAAAAAGAAACATCACTGTCAGTTGAAGGAGAAAGTACTGAAATTGCGTAATATTTCAAATAAATTACGAGAAAAGACAGTAAGACATGTCACGTAGGAATTCATGGGAATGATTAAAAAAATCAGTTTGAACCAGTTTGAAAAATCCCTGTGCCCCATTTTTTTGGCGCACATTTGACTCATTTGAACCAAATGTGGACGACAGACCAGCACAAAATCGCAAAAACTGCAACAACAAGAGAGGGTTCACCCGTCCCATGCCAAGTGTAACGCAGGTGCCATCGACTATA
>Ga0194021_1000024_pt1 | contig 8078 bp, 5 predicted proteins | sample BRC_78_MG_FD_140349 | JGI IMG/M metagenome (GOLD analysis project Ga0194021, IMG submission 140349) | Sediment microbial communities from the Broadkill River, Lewes, Delaware, United States - BRC_7-8_MG | ecosystem: Environmental > Aquatic > Freshwater > River > Sediment | place: USA: Delaware... | reverse complement strand
TCCATCGATGGCTGGTTGTATAGTGAAGGCTGGGCCTGTTCACACCATCGGGTATAGGACAAAATTTACACACAAAAACCCGGGCTGGGGACAGGTAACTGACTACTCTATCACTCTTTCTCTTCTTTACTCTTTCGTCTTTAACTCTTTCTTTTTCTCCGTCTTCTTTTATCTTTTAAATAGACCATCGTCGTTTGGGTTTATCTAAATTCTTTTTGTCATCGAATGTGGTATATATTAATTTGGGGATCGATGTGTTGACCGAGAGGCTCCATCCTTTGGTGTATTGCAGTTCTCGAATTAGTAATTGTTTGAAGGATTCGTCTTGTAATTGGTTCTGGTTCCAAGTGATTCTGGACAAATTTGGGTTGGTATTTATTCGATCGGGCTCTGTTGGTTGCAACATTGCAAAGGGGAGGTATCTATGTTGGCCGCATCCGTAGTATGGGTCAGAGTAGACGATCGTTCCCATTCTGTGGATGCCGTAATCAGGATGTAGTCTTCGTACGTCGTATCGGTAGATGAGGGGAGTGGAATTTGAGGTGTTATCGAATCTCTCAGAGAAGGGCAAGGTGTCTTCAAACCATTCTCCTTCACTGTTCAGAACTTCTTGGTCTGTGTTGTGGATTATTAGGGGGATGTCAACTCCCCATTGGCCGTTTGTGTACACTTTGGTTCCGAAATACATTCCTTCGAAGGTGTCGTTGGCTGGGCTCATGAACTTGCCTAATTTCTTGCAGAGGTCTTCTGTTTCGTTTGGGTGGCATCTGGAAATGATTATGTTTGCTATGTCCTCCCAAGTTCTTTGTTTCATTTCGTCTGTGAATTCGAAGGGTGTGTAGCGATGGGAGAGGAAGAACCATGAGATGTTTTGGTCATATCCGCTACCGTCGTTTTGTTGGCATGCTTTGTATCTGAGGTTTGTGAGGGTGTTGTCGAGTCTGTCGAAGTAGGACAGTCCTTCCATTTTAAAGGGGGTATCGAAGATGCGTGTTTCATATTCGACGAGGACTGATAACAGTCGTAGGATTCCTTGGTAGACTTCAATTGGTGAGTGAGTTTCTTCTTGGTCATAGCATGAGAGTGCTTGTCTGTTTGCTTCAACTTCCTGGAAGTAGATGAAGCCATTCGAACACCATTTTGTTGTTTCACATTCCTTGGGCTTCTCATTCTCACTCTCTGCCATTTCTCATTTTGTTCTAAAGGTGTGGGTGGGTGGGTTTTTAGAAATGGTATTAGATTCGTTGTTCAAAGGGAAGGAACAACTCTCTTTATTTGTTGATTGGTTGATTGCTTGTTCACTTGTTGGCTCTGCTCCTTCTTGGAAAATGAGCCCCTCACGAACCCTTGTCTCCCCTTTTCTCAAGCAAGATTAGGTCTTGTTGACTGAAAACTAGCGAGGGGGGAATCACGAGGGACTCAGTTCCCAAGTTCTGCCCAAACTAAGGTTTTGGCCCACAGCAGAGCTTAGGTCAGCTTACCGCATATCACCCAACACCCGCTGACGTATCAGAACAACTATACCGCGAGCGGTACCGAAATTCTGTACTTCCACGTGTACTCGTTGGGTGTTTGGGAACCAACGAGCGAGAGGTATCATGCGTGACACCCATGAATAAATAATATGAACGGGTCGACTGAGCCCGTTGATGAGAGGTGTATTATAACACACAACAATTACAGAAAGGGATGGGGATTTGGCCTGAAATTAATCTCATTATATAGATCAATTAATTTGCAGCACCTTATCCACGCAGCGAGGATTGGAGCGGTAATAAAATATCCATCGATGGCTGGTTGTATAGTGAAGGCTGGGCCTGTTCACACCATCGGGTATAGGACAAAATTTACACACAAAAACCCGGCCAAAATCCTGTCACCGAAGGGGACATGTGGGGTGAAAATTTGGTATTTGGATAGCCGATGTTGTGGCTGATTGAGGTCAGTAAGTTATCGGCCAAAATCGAGAGACTGTTGCAAGTATTGTGATAGGAACGTGTTTGCGGAACGAGAATGAGCCTCAGAATCGGTTGAGGTCCATGGTTTTACAGGTACGTTGTAGAATGTGTTGTATTTCAACATTGCTTGGCTGACTCCTTGGGAGAATTGGAGGCATTGTTTTTCAATGTATATGAGGAAGGCGCTTGAGTGCCAGCGACCTATCATCATGATTGTGACTATTGGAGTCTTTGCCAGATACATCATCATGGCTCCACCGCCTCTGTTTGAATGAGTGCCGACGTCTGCACTTGTGAATCCTAGAACGTCTGGGCCCATTATATCGACGATGCGACGAATGTCTTGAAGTATTTCTGAGCTTGATAGGTCTGAAAAGTTTTTGCCATCGTAGTAAGTATATACTGGCCAATCATCTTCAAATCCTGGGTAGGAACGGATTCGTTGTATGACTTTTATCCAGCCACGTACTGGGCAAAGTTCAGGGTCTTCAGTTCTGTATTGGGTGACGGGTTCGTCTAATATTTCGCATTTTTGAAGACCAAATAATATTGTGACTGTTGTTGCTTCGTTGATTCGAGGATGGTCATGGGGTAGGATTCGGCCATTGAGGCGAAAGGTAATGTCTTTTACTCTGATTGTTCGAGTCTTTTGTTCTTTTTGTGAAGTTTTGGTGTACTCACAAGATCTCATACAGAAGAATACGGCTGAGGATAGAAGGATTGCTCGTGCTTTCGATCTGGGGGTTGACGATAGACGAAGTAGTTGCCTGTAGACTTCTGGTGGTAAGGCTTTTTGATGTTTTGTGGGTTTATCAGTCTTCTTATATGCACTTGCTTGTCTTTTGAGCATTAGGTGGCGTTCTCCAGATTCGTTGTTTCTGGGGTCTGGCCGACCACTCGAGAGGATGGTCGTAGCCACGTTGTCAGCGGCCTTTCTGGCGGTTTCGCCTTTAATGGAATCTTGTTTTGAGAATGTTCCGTTTCTACATTCATCCATGAAGCTGCATAGGATACGGGTCCTATTGATGGGGGAGAAGTTGTCCAGATAGGGGTCGGTAATTTCGGCTTTTCGTAGGAATGCCAGCCAATTACGCCATGCGCTATCGTACTTGGCTTTTGTCGCCAATTCAATTCCCTTAGATTGGGTTGCAACAGCGCTAGCGAAGCTATTTTGGAGATAAGCGGAGATGGGATTTCTACTACCTGTGCGTTTGGGGGTAAGAGATTTGGACAAACAGTTTGAAAGAGAGACAAGAGTTTGTCTTCTGTGAGGTGAAAGTCACGAGAGAGCGAGTCGGCAATATGATTTTCCGATCCTGGAATGTGTTGTGAGTAATCAATTGCTTTGTTTTGCATAAGATTTCTCGCGTGCCACCTTGCTACTTCGTTGTGACAAGGGGATGAATTTGGGTCGTGGTTGGATTTGTGTAGCCAACCTACTGTGCTTGAACTGTCAGATAGACTCAGTACACACGGATACGGTGAGTCATCGTTTTGAAGGGCTAACAATGCCCCTATTGTTGCCGCTATGTACTCTTTCATGTTGAGAGTAAAGGCTCGTTGTTCGTTGATTTTGAACTGGTATCTCCAGAGTATGTTTGAATTTGAGGAGTATCCTCCAATGCCAATTTCGCTCGAGTCGGTTAGAGCTGTGCAAGTTGGCTTTCTATAAACCACTTCGTTGATGGAGATTCCTCTTTTGGCTTTTGTTAGGAATTCGATCCAGAGGCGTAAGTCCTTATCGACTTCTTTTGATATTTTCACTTGCTTCTGCTTATCAGCTTTTGTTTTTGCTCTACGCAGTCTGTTCATGAAGTGTCTTGCTGAAGGGATGACGAAGCAGACATGATCTAGTCTTCCGACTAATGTGTTTAGTTCGTCGAATCTGGCTGTTCCTTTATTCAGTAGGGCAGCTATAGTGTGGATCCAACCAGAGGCTTTTTCGTTGGGAAGGCAGATTTTGAATTCTCTGGTGTTGATTAGCCATCCCAGATATATTATGATCTCACGAAGTGTTCCTTCGGCTAGGAGTTTTCGTACTGAGGCTACGTGTGAGCGAGGTACTGGTTCTTTGTCCCCCATGTGAGGACGGAAGGTGAGAAAAAGGGACATTAGGTTTGCCAGTTTTGTTCTTTTGACTTGGTTAGCATTTGCTTCGGTGTCTAGTACTGCGTTTGCTCCATCGTCTATGTAGCCTTCGCTGCCTCCTGTTTTGATGGAGGGGAAGATTACATCTGTTTCAAGGGCTTCACCGAATGGTATTGACTCGTCTAGTCTTTCCGGTTCGGGTAGGAGGTCATGAAGTGGGGGTTTGAGGCTTTCAGTGTCCCATTGTTCGAGATTGATTAGATCTTCGGATAGATCGAATGTGAATTCTGATATTTGGGAGAAGTAGGACGGGGCTGGAGAGGATCCGAAGGGTAGTCTGTTTAGTATTGTCCCCACTTTGTTTTCCTCTTTCAGGATTTGGTTGTCGTCAGACTCTTTTTCGGGGATGAACCATTGTGCGCAGCATTTTGCTGACGTTTTTGGGGTGGTGGTTATCCGTCTGTAGGCTGCTTCTATGTCGATTTTGTTTGTTAAGATTCTTTCGTTTGGGTTGTTGAATCTGATGTGGTGAATGAGGTGTAGGAATCGGACGAGGGAGTGGCCGTACATGCATTCAGGTAGGCTCTCTAGATCGACTCGTTGATTTATTGAATGACCTTTCTTCCTTTCGTCTGATAGGTCGTGGGTTAAACGTTTCTTGGGGATGACTTTGCCTTTCTCATCGACAGTCGTTTGACTTTGGAGTCCCATTGGATAGACTTCGCAGTGATTTAGTTTCTTTAGGCAGTCGATCGTAACTATGATTGCGAAGGCTGCGTTTACGTCCTTCTCCATGAGTTTCGATACTATCGGGATTGCCTCTTTGGTGAGTGCCGATTTGTGATTGCCTTTTTGTAGTTTTTGTTCGACTAATTCTTTTCGCTTTTCTTCTGGGAGGTCAGTGATTGGGTAGTCGACACCGTTTATTGCTGAATTTAGGATGTGGCGTTTGTCGGGGTGATGATGAAGAAGAAGTTCCAGTTGAGAAACTGGTCTTAGTTCTGAGCCCATCGACAATTCGGAGAAGCCCTGGCTGTTGTAGGCTTTCTCGAGGTCGTAGTCGTGGTCGGCTATTATTCTTGAGTTGTGTTCGGCTGCTTCTTTAGTGAATTCATATTTGAATGAACTTTTGGATGGGATGGGCGCTGGTGAGTGAAATATCGATTTGACGACTTTGAAGAATCCATCTTTGTCACCTATTGGGAGATTTTAGGTTTGTAGGGTTGGAGAGGTGGGATGGAAGTATTTGACGTTAGTCTTGTGGATCTTGGTGTGGATGAAGTGGAGTTATTTTACACTGTGGATGTAGTGAAGGATCAGGCGTCGGCCTGTCGCTATTTCTGTCGGACGAGGCGTTGGCCTGTCGTCAAGGAGCCAGTAATGTTTTAGGCACCTAGGAAGAGTCTGTGGAATTTCTCTTCTAGTGTCATGGATGGACACCTTACGCGTGTGAACGTACCTTTGATAAACGGAGTTATTGGTACGTGATCTGACATGGAATGTTCAGTTGTTTCTGTGCTCATGGATGGAGCAATTGTTGACGGAGACGTCGATTCGGTTGAATCAGATGAAAAGGTGGACCCAATTTCATCCCCAATGTCTTGGAAGTGTGGCTCGTTGGGCGATAAAGCGAATTCATCACTGGGCTCACCTTCGGTCGAGATTATTGGGATGGAATTGTTATTATTTCGGGATCGAAAAGGAGAAGGAGACAGTGTCGGAGGCTGGCTGAATCTTCTCTTTTGGGAGACTTGTGTTGTTGACGAGGGTGAGTCACTTGGTTTTCGTTTATTGGAAGTTCGAGATTGGGATGATTGCATGAAAGAGAACGGGGAGAGTTGAGATCCCATGATCAGCTCTCCCCTTACTCTTTTGGCTTATCCTTCTCGTGTTTACCCTCTGCAGATTTCTTGAAGTTCTTGAGGGCTTCAATGCGCTTACTGGAGAGTTTGTTGTGAGTGTCGCCTCGTTCACATCCTTTGTTGCAATATCCCAGCATATGGAACTTTAAGCATTCTGGGGTGTTGTTGTGGAGAGGGCCGTCGGAGTTTTGAGGGTGGATTATGTTTCTGAAAGTGTCTTTATCGACTTTGATATCCTTCACTTGATTCTCGTTTCTGACAATGGTGAGGGAATCTTTTCCTTTCTTGTTTGATGACTGTCCTCCAGTGGACTCACCACGCTTCCTCTTCTTCTTGTTGCTACCGTTTAGAGCATCCAGGATTGATGGGTTGATATCGGGTTTCACGGTGCCATTTGTTAGGCCCCACTTGGTGAGACTTGTGTCTAAGATTCTTTCGTCGGGGACTTTGTGTTTCGCATCGTTGAGGAATTGATTGAAGATGTCGGTGAAGTGTGATTCGGCTCTTGTTGCGAGGAGGGGGTCGTGCGTCTTTTGACGTAATTCGAGCATTGCCTTGTTACCTTTTATCCAATCTGTCAGGTCTTCAAAGAACAGGTGGGCTAGAGAATTTACGCCGCAGTATCCTTTGGTCAAGGCACTCATTGATTCGAATTTTAGTTGGAGGCATTGGATTGTTTTTGCTGGGCTTAAGATGATCGTATTGAGCTTTGAACGTTCCTGTTCGGATAGTTGGTGGCCAAGCTCCCTCTCTTCTCGAAGGTATAGGATAGCGTCGTGTTCTTCCATTGAACGTTGGGAGATTGGGAAGACGCCTAAGGAGGTGAATCCTTTGGTGAGGTCAATAGAGACGAGTTGACCGGTGTTCAGGGCCTTTGAAAGGTTGGGAGAAACCATAGCCACGACCCCTTCGCTGTGGAGTTGGGCGTCTACTAGCAAATCGGCTTCTGAGATTTTGGCCTTGGTGATGTCTTCGGCGAATTGTTCCAAATTGGGGGCAGGCGTTAGACCGTCGTGAGTCGAGAGATTGAGGATCATCTGTTTTGTGATTTGGGGGCACTTCTTATCCCTTGAAGTTGCGTTCGAATTTTGCAGACTGTCGATCGATTGGGATAGGAGGACTAGGGCGTTTGCCATAATTTCGTTGTTGGTGGTATGAGGTCGTGAGCAGTCGTTTTGGGTTCGAGATAGGGAGTCGGCGACGCAGTTGTTCTGTTCGAACATGGGATGTGTGTGTGCACCTTGTGTGGTAGTTTCTGGTGTTCCTCCTGTGAATCTCACGTGGGATCCAAAGTTCGGGGGAGGACCAGTTGGGGGGTTGTTTACGGTGAGAAGGCTGTTGTTCAACTGTTTTTGAATTTGTGATGCCTCACTGTTTTGGGAGACTCGAGCCCCTGCTTCTTTCTTTCCTGCTACTTTCCACTCATTTAGGATTTGGAGCAAGGAGATGTTTTCTTTTAGGCTTGGGTGGCTGAAAGAATCGTCGGCTAGTGAAGGTTCGGTTTCTGTTTCTTCGTCTTCGCCTGATTCGTTGACTTTCTTTCGCTCGGCTGACCAAATATCCATCTCTTCTTTGTCTTTATTCAAGATGGTTTGGAGGACTCTGTTTCCAAGTTCGGTTGTGCTGATTTCGCCTTGGGATAATACGAGCTGGGTTTGGGGTGGAGTCATGATTAAGCTGTTCTTCACGACTATTTGTTCTGACTTGTTGGTTATTTCGTCGAGTGATTGGATGGTTTGGCCTTCTTTTAGAGAATGGAGGTGGTTCGAAATGTCAGTGACAGAAGGAGCGAGTGTGACTCCCTCCTCGACTCTCGAGTTGTTGTTAAAGAGTCTTGACGGGGAGAGAACGGTTAGGTTTCCTTGGTCCGAGGATCCAACTAGACCATAGAAGTTGTCTCCTGATTGGAAGATGTTGTGGATTATCATGGATTCTTGTTTGTAACCGGAGGCGATCGTGAGAATCGAGAGGTCTTTATTCGAACTCAGGATGCTTAGAATGTCCTCGCCGTCGAGGAGGGAGGCTGATCTGTTAATGAGTTGGGAAGAGCCGTTGTAGTCTTTTGAGACATGGTTGGGGTCGAATCTTTCTTTCCAGGAGGAGGGATTCGTTGTCGACTTGGAAGGGTTTGGGTTCAGATTTGAAAGGAACTCTTCGAGGCGCGCTTTGA
>Ga0194021_1000021_pt1 | contig 8677 bp, 3 predicted proteins | sample BRC_78_MG_FD_140349 | JGI IMG/M metagenome (GOLD analysis project Ga0194021, IMG submission 140349) | Sediment microbial communities from the Broadkill River, Lewes, Delaware, United States - BRC_7-8_MG | ecosystem: Environmental > Aquatic > Freshwater > River > Sediment | place: USA: Delaware... | reverse complement strand
CGTAACCCCTCTTCGCCCCTCAGATGCCAAGAAGGTAAGATATACTGTCGGTGATGCCTCTGCCGAGGGATTTGGAGCTGCAACTCAATTTCCAGATATGACATTGCGAGGACGCGATGGTCTGTTCCTGGATGACTTTGCCAGAGGTGGCTCCAATCTCCGTGAGGCTCAGAATCAGGTGAATCATTTGCTAGATGATATTAAGGCTGGATTGCATGATGGATGCGAGGTTTGGTGTGCCACTGATAATGCAGTGTGGTCGGCTGTGTGGAACAAAGGATTGTCCACAGCCCGACATTTATTCAATCTCGTTTTGGAGCTCAGGCTTCAAGCTCGTGAACACGAAGTTTACCTTCATGTATTTCATATATCTGGAGAACGCATGATTGCGTGCGGCATGGATGGATGGTCCCGAGGAGATTACGATGCAGGAATCTCTTTGGGCTATGATTTGCGTTTATACTTGCCTCTCAATGTGTCAGCATTTGAGGTGAAGGATAACAAATTGAAAGATTGGTGTAAAAGTTGGATGGGTTCAGATTACTCATCACCGCTGGAACCATTGGACTGGTTTGGGAAGGGACACCAACCTGGTGTCCATATCTGGTCCCCACCTCCAGCGGCAGCATTGGTAGCAATGAAGGAGCTAGCCATGTCTCGTCACAAACGACCATATGATGTCACTCATGTGGTGTTAATTCCTAGGCTGTTATGGCAGGAAGAATGGCGTCGACGTTTTGAGAAAGAAGTTGATTTTTGGTTTTCACTTAAACCTTGCAACTCATGGCCTAACGCTGCTTTTGAACCTCTTGTTATTGGTATCTCTTTCCCAATGATCAGGTCCTACCCATGGCTCGTCAGGCTGCAACAGAGTGAAGTGGTGGCAGCTGGACGTGCCTTGTCTTCGATGCCCAAAGCGAGTGACTTGGAGGTCAGGGATTATTTGCGCAAATTATGGTCATCGCCGAGGCCGCTTCCAACCGTGTAGATCAGCTTACTGTGCTACGTGCTTTGAACCTCATGAATTAGATATGTTCGAGGTTAAGATTCCTCGAGATTTTTATGGGGCTTCCCTGGCTGAAGTAGAAGATGAAATTCGGTTCAGGGTGGCTAGACCTGGAGATCACATGTGTTCCTCGTTTCAATGCCCAAATTGTCAATGCCAAAATATATTGGGTAGAGATTTAGTACCTGGGGATGCATCAGATGAAGCGTTCACGTCACTAGTAACCCGGGCTACACTTGATGCCTTTTGGTATCGATCATCGGGAACTGTAAATGGACACGTCACTGAGATGAGATTCTTAACGAGATATGCTGAAGCACTGGGGTTTGACCCCTTTCCTCGACTGGGACCCATTCCACTAGGGGACCATTTGGGAATGAAGGAAGCTATCTTGCTTGTGTTGAGATCTCACGAACCAGGGAAAGATGAGGGAAAGACTGTTAAGTATGGCACAGCTCGTAAACTGCGAGGATTCATGACTGTCCTAGCCGAGGCATCAGTTGAACTGCGAGGAGACTTGGTCTTCTCATCATGCTCAAAAGCTGGGAGGTTAGTTGCCACTCGAGCACCTTCTGAGGGTAGATGGTTTCAACATTTTAACTCAGGAATGAGTGCTAGGATGGGCAATGAGGTACGTCAAGACAGAGCATACACACTTGTTCTCCTCCACAAACTCTTGGAGATGTACGAGCAAGATTGGGAAGACAACCAGTTTGCCATCGACTTGCACACACTCTCAGCCGCCATGTTTTTGGTGATAACGTGCTGTGGAGGAATGCGAGGATACGAGGCAGTTTGGACTGACTTGTCAGCCTTACGTTATGACGTATCTTATTGTGAATCCCTCGAGGATTATTCAGCAGTCTCGTGGCCTTTAGTGGGTCGATTCAAAGCAAGGAATGGAGTGGCCGATTGCTATATGATTCCCATCGCTGGAGAAACTAACTCGGGCATCAAAGTGTTTGTTTGGACTCAACGATTCATTGGAAGATTGGCAATGGATGGCATCACTCAAGGTTGGGCATTTAGAAAAGCAGTAACAGGGAAACGAGCCCTGGCTGCTGATTACAGGGATGATATTTTCACGAAGTTGGAATACATCCAATCAACCACCAACCTGATTGACCCTGATTGCTCTGTGTGGGATGACTACGGAGTCCAGCGATCAGGGAGAAGATGCTTCACATCCGAATGCCAAAATCAAGGAGTAGATCCCCATGACATCGAGCTTCAATGTCGCTGGTCAACAGATCGAGCCAATGGGCATCGACCTGTTCAGCGAACAATGCTCCATACCTATTCTGAGGTGAGGAACATGAAGAAAGCTCTGATCCGTCCGTCAAAGTTGGGAATGTGAGCATGAGTCTCCAGGAGCACGGCCCTGGTCCGGTGAGGGCTCCAATGGCACTCATGACTACTGTTAATTATTGTGGTGAACAAGAAGAGGTGGGTTAAAATTGGCCTGTTATACATTCTCTGAGACTCGACCCAGGCAAGGCAACTGGAAGCATCTCCCTGCTTTCTGTGAGACTTAGCGTGAGATATTCCGTTATGGTCAAACTCTAACCAGTTACCCCCTGAGTGGATTAGTCAGTTCTGTTTGGGGAATAACCTCATTGGTGAATTGATGTTGGAGGTGCTAGGGTACGGGACCCCCTTTACACACACTGTTCTTCATAATCTCGCATAAAGAGTTAGCTAAAAAGTTATCATGACTCAAGCCTGAAGATCGACGAAGCCTCTCACACTGTGATAACCATCTCAGTTGAGAGTCAAGGAACCTCAAGGGACACAAGTCGTGATAAGATAGTCTCTATGACATCTAACTCATACTACATTGTCGTAGCTCTTCCTGCTGAGCAGGATTTGCAATGAGCATCAAGAACGAGAACAGTGCCCATCATGATCAAGATGAGAGCTCTAATCTCGGTGCATCAATACGGCAGCTCATTAATTTGTGTGATTGCTGGACCACTCTCAATAGCAGCTATACTGAGGATATTTTTGGTAGAGCCTTGTAGGAGATTTTTACGGTCCCCTTTTCCGTTGTGCTGTGATCAGCAAGAGTGGGTGGTATATATATTAATTGCAATAGCCGTGGGAACGATCAGCCCTCGACGTCAAGAGAGCCACCCAGCACATTTTCATCCGCCGCTTAATACAAGTGGTATTATTATTCATCGGTAGCATTATTAGTTAGTTTTATCAATTAAATTATGCGTTTTGGGGCAGCGGCCGCCGTCGACGTAGGGATTGGTGGAGAAGAGCCATCACCCGACGCCCTCAAGTTTTGGGAGTTGTTTGCTCAGAATAGACATGTGGAAGCGCAGAATCTTGCACGCCGCATGGCATCCAGCGTACCCAACGTTACGGAGGCTACATATTCATTCGATGGAGATGAGGGGAATGAAGGTGAGAAGAAGAAGCCATCTACCCCCACCGTTAAGCCATCGACGCCAGCACAAACGATTAACGCATGGAATTATAAGTTTGAGACGAGGTTGATTAGTTTACACCAGAAGCACGGGTATTGTTTAGCACGTGTTGGAAAGGAGAAAGTTCAAGATGACTTTCGTGCCTGCATCAAGAAGAATTGCATTTCAACCGGCCACGTGGGGTCGGGAGTATATCGCATGCCTCTCCCCCTCAAGGATTTTGTTTGGGGGATCGAGGTGGGAAAATCCGAGAAGGCGTTGGGGACTAGTCCTCAAGTTTTCAGTAATCCCACCCTCGTTCACAAGGATTTCCCTGAGGCATTTACACGCCCAGGGGGGAGGATGTATGCATTGGAGAATTACTTAGCAGTTGCCAAAGTATGGAAGGTACTACTCGAGGCGTATCCTGGGGCAAGTATCTTGTTAGGCTATTCATTGGTTGGGGAGGATGAACGTCGTTCCAGCCTTTCCTCTTTGGGAGGGGGACTTAAGGAACCCTTTCAAGAGACACCAGCGGGTGGGTTGAAATCACCCATACCCATGGTCGAGGTTCAAGATGACGATCCTCCAGGTCCCATGGATACGTCCCTCTTAGATGAGGATGTCATCCTACCATCAGGGGGTGCTACTTTTTCGACCACTCCCGGTGCTATGCCAAGCCAACATCCTGAGCCTCAAGTATACACGTCGGCAGATTATGTGCCTAGTTATAACCCCCCACCTTCAAATGAAGGTCCCACCCTCGGTGGATTAGGGGATGGTGCATCAGATGTCGTCAGTTTGGATAGTGATGAGGATAGTAATGTTGGTATTCGTGTGGGGGGATCAGACCCTAGATTTGGTTGGGAAGCATATGCCACGCAAGGTGCACGTGTACCTGTTGCAGGAGGAGGTTCTATTGCTGTCTCTGATGCCACATCATTGGGGCATGGAGAGATAGCGGGAGAAGTAATCTTTGCTCTCAAGAACAAGATCAAGCGTCTTGAGGCTGAGGCATCTGCACGTGACACTGCTTTGAATACTGTTTTACGGTCTATCCGCCTCGACATTGATAGGCAGAGTGCCAACAGTGGCAGGCAGAGAGCTTTAATTGCCAAGCAAGAAACGGCTATCAATAAACTCAAGGCATCACGCCCCGCCCTCGCCATCCCACCTCCAACTCCCACCGAAGCAGCCACAGTTTTGGACTTGTCCAAGTGGGGTAATCAAGAATGGGATATTGTCACTCGAGCTGTTGCAGCTCGTCAGGATACATCGGCCTTCTTGAAATCAGCTGACCTTCAAGGGTATCTTACTCGACGGGAGTATGACAGAATCAGTAATGAATCCGATTGGGCCAACAATCGATGGTCCAACCTGTCACCCAAAGAGATTCAGGATCAGTTGACAGCGCATTCACGAGAGTTATTCGAGGAAGGAGGGTCAATCTTGTCCCTAGTTCAACGTATGGAACGTTTGGAATCTAACCGTGGGTCTCAAGCAGTGGAAATTGGTGGCATGACATTTGCCGATGAGGCGGCTGTTCATGTATTCTTCCAGACTCTGAACGATAAGGAAGCCTATCGATTTTGCTTGGACTTTGTCTCTGTAATGCGGTTAGCCGAGGATGCATTCGATACTGAAAAGGAGGGTCTAGCAAGTAAGGCAGCAGCCCATAAGGCTGAGTTCAATTCATTGAACGCGGCTCGTGTTGCAACGTCATTCGAATTGACCTACCCTGAGAATATTCTCAAGAAGTCTGATGCAGCTGATGCTCAGGCAGAATTGGGCGGAATTCAGTGGTCACCAGGGTTTAGCACGCGTAAGGCATTTGAGGGTACTTTTCATAATGGTACCAAGGAGACAATGAAGCGTCGCATCCATCAGGTTGAACGTACATGGACGAACAGTATCAATGCTGCTTATCCGGCTCGTACTCAGCCCAGGATAAATAACGTCTTCCTCTCTCAGTTACGTCTTGCATGTGCCCAAGCTCTACAGTTTTTGGAGTCATTAACCTCCATCCCTGACCTCCTCGAGGACAGTGGAATGAAGGCAACTGATGCTTGGAAACGATCAGCTGTATTCCCCAAGGCTCTATTTGAGCATATTGCTCAGGTAAGGCGCACTGTCTCTGAGGCTACCAACGGGGGAGCTATGATGTATGGTGCTTTCAAGACGTCGGTTCTCGTGGAAGAGTATTCGAGCCACAACTTTTCGGAACATCCAAAGATTGGGTTAATGCTTTGCTTGACAGCCTTCAACCGTGAGGGACATGCTAACGAAGCCGCTAAGGCCGCTCTGGATCATGAAACTGGGAAGATTAAAGGGCATGATACTCGTATTGCAAGCTTGGAGAATAAATTGAAGAAAATGAAAACTGATAATCCAAACCTCACCTGGCACTGAGGCAGTCCCAGGTTCACGTGGGAGTTCAGTGAACTTGGGGCCTCGTGGGGAGGTAACGATGATTGGGAGTCGGCGCACTCCCTGGGGATACCTGTTAGTAATACTGTAGCACATGGGGAAAAAGTAGTAAACAAAACAGTGGGTATTATTAACAGACGGGGTAGAGAGAAGGTGATGGTTCGAGTTGTTGGAAGTAACTCGATGGGTTGGCTGGAATCGGCATTAGCGTGGGGAGGGATGGTGGAGGCTGTAGTCCATAGTATAAGGCATAGGGATCGAGTTGTAATCAAACGCTTCTCGAGCCTAGGCCACTTGGACCAAGCCTCTGCCATTCAACTCCCTCCCCTTCACAGTGTTTGGAACAGAGTAATGCTTGCCACATTGGGCTTGCGCTGGGACGAGGGACTGATACTAACCATGATACAGGCCTGGCGGCCTTTGATTGTAATCATTTCATTATCACCCTCACTTTCCAGATCCGAGATCCAACACATGCTACAAGATTTCAGCGGGAAGATTTCTACAGACACATACTCCTGGAAAACCTTCAAACCTTCTCACTCGGAATTAGGAGGAGTTACCATGGCATCATGCACTATGATACATGGATATCGGCAACGTTGGGAGGGTGATGGATTACCCAGAGGTTCGATAATGACAGCTGGACATTATAAACGTACCCTACAGACAGTTCTCGATGATACTGCTGGAAGGTCGGTTGTAGCGACAAAGTTCGAACGCCAAACTTCAGAAGAAGTAAGAAGTGATGTTGTCAACGTTGTGGGGCATGTTAAGGTATCAAAGCATGTCCTTAGAGAAGTATACTCCGCACAGGGATTAGCTCCAGACTTATCTGCATTGTCACATGAGGCTCGTAACAATTTTTGGGTCGAATGTGCTTCAGTCTGGACTAAAGGCTCTGAACTAATTGTTAGAAAGGTGGAACAATATGAAATATTAGCCATGATAGATTATGAAGGGAAGCTGGAGGGCAAGAATTGGGATGAGGATGAGATGGCCGAGATAATAAATGGTCGACTTCAATCCCCACCTGGCAAGATTATTCGTGCTTTTGCTCACCCAGCCTTTTCTCTGCTTCTCTCGAAATTTCAGGAGTCACATCCGACCGTGCCAGTATCTGCATCATCACCCGAACCAACAGTGGGAAAGACAGGGAACATTCCCTTCTCTACCCTGGAGCTTAAAGCTGAAACGGGTTCCGCCGCTACGAAGGCTGATGATGCTGGTATAGACTTATCCACCTGGGCATGGGAGGACGAGACTCCAAACGAGAGTAAGGCAAGGAATATCCTTCGTCGAGCCTGTCTTCGATTCTGGAAACGCAAGGTTGAGGAAGACGGGTTGCAATGGTTGAAGGATCACCCTAATCACACACGCGAGGACCGGTACTCGATTGAGGATTGTATTTATCGAGCCAAAGCCTGCACCTATTGGGATTGGACTCGAGGATCAAGAATCTTCTGGTGGAGATTACCTCAAGACTTACACGAGGTATTCAGAGATGGGTATAAGTTCTGGCATCTAAGCCATCCACCAGTAGGGATGACTTTGAATGCACCATCACCATCTCGAGAAGCTGAGATTGAATCGAGGAAGAAAGTCTTTCGCTTGTGCTACCGTGGCTATATTGAACGAGGTTCCCTAGTGAGACTCGTATGTGGACGTTTTGCAGTCGTCAAACTAATAGTGGATGATGTAGTCGTCGACATTCGAGTGGTATGGAATGCCAAGAGTAATGGGCACAATGCAACATTGTGGGCCCCTGGCTTCTATCTACCCGAATTTTTGGATGTAGAAAATCTGGTTGTTAAGTGGTTGCCCCTGACAGTGGGTGACTACTTGGAGATGGGTTCGCCATCTCAGGATTATACTCAAGACCCTGAGTCTTTTATCAAGTCAGACCAAGGGGATGTTGATGTGGGGGAACACTTCCATAACTTTCGGACCCACCCGGACGAGAGGCCTTATGTTGGAGCTCGACTTTACAAAACTGATGCAGGGGCTCAATATGAGGAATGCGAGATTGGTCGATTTACTGTCTTGCATTTTGGAGGGTTGCCGTCGCCGTATTGCGGGACCCAAGGAGAGAATAGAATCTTGGAATGGGCAATGGGTGATCCACGTGATGTGAAGAACCCTTTTCACTACCAGAGGGTGGTGCTAAATTTGCCATGTTCATTGAGTTATGATCCATCATTGCCGAGGGTATTGAAGCTTAGAGAAGATAACGAATTGGCAACGGATCAAAAGACTTATGTGGATGATGTTCATACTGTGGGTAGGAGCTTGGGAAAGTATTGTCGACGAACGAAGGAGAATAATCAGAATGTAATTTCTCTGACTCGACAAGCCTGCCGACAGTTGAAGACTCGAATGAATTCAGTGGGAAATCAAGCTGATGATAGGAAATATCGAGATGTGTCATTAACTCCCGGCCCTTGGGCTGGAACTTTGGCTCATACTGACACTCCTTTTCCCATGAAATCAACCACAGGAAAGAAATGGACGAGATTTCGAGACGGCCTTAAATTTATTGACAAACAAGTCACTGATGGAGCAACTGCGATTGACACCCCCGAGCTCAGGCGAATTGCTGGGTTGGGAGTGAATGTGACTGAGGTATATCGTGAGGGACGACCCTACTTGAAGGGTATATATAATGCCATGGAAGCATTTCGTGATGATAGGGACATTGATGGATGGAGGCTTCAAACGGCAATGGATACAGCTTTCGAGCTTGAACATTCAGATGCTACGAGAGCCCAAGCCATTGGAGACTATCCTCCATTTACCCCAATCACTGTTGAGATGGGTTTGCATGTGAAGG
>Ga0194021_1000019_pt1 | contig 9146 bp, 4 predicted proteins | sample BRC_78_MG_FD_140349 | JGI IMG/M metagenome (GOLD analysis project Ga0194021, IMG submission 140349) | Sediment microbial communities from the Broadkill River, Lewes, Delaware, United States - BRC_7-8_MG | ecosystem: Environmental > Aquatic > Freshwater > River > Sediment | place: USA: Delaware... | reverse complement strand
TTAATTGATCTATTTAAAAGCTACAAATCCCAACGAAGTAAAGGCAAAGATCGGTATAAGAACAACTCGGCCTTTGCAGATGCACATGAGACAAGAAATGTACAAAAAGTATTGAAAAAAGTTATGCCGAAAGAATTAATATAATAATGCGCAGTGGAACCAGTACAATCGATTGCCATGCTCGATTGAATGCACAAAAAATCAAATGAATTAAATTCAAACACAACAATCAACTGTCAAACCTCCCGTACTGCCTATGGTATTTATTCACCCGATAAATACAGATTTCAGCAACAACAATAACAACTCAAAGCATACCACCTCACCCACATTAATTTGTGGTGTCAAACAACATACATGTATTCACAACAATCAACCTTACATCTATATCTATATATTTTCATCTTTTGTGGTATATGATATTATAGGGATAATACACAATACAATTCATGAAACATCCACGAACATAACAATATAATTCATAAATATGAGCAATAGAAAAACATGATAAACATATAGATTTTAATGATATCACGTCTATGAATACATACTACAAAAAATACCACGATCAAATGCTAGGGATTCATTCTTGCAGTAGTTGGGGCAGTACAATACACTGGAGGGGCGGAGTTAGGTGTGTAACCAAGAGAGGTAGGTAGAGAGTGATAGCACAGATGCGCCTCGGGTACTTCCAATTCTCCTCAGCAGAAGTCTTTTACTCCGCTGGAAGTGCTAGTAGAAGTTGATGTAATAGAATTATGTTTCTTGCAGTAATGAATGAAACAAAAACGTTTACACACCAGACCATAGTACATATATGGTCTGGCGTATGGTTAATTGTGAATAACTTTACTTGCTACCACACTGCTATTGCAAATCATTCTTCTTCCCATCCTCCGGCAAACAATGGAGTCGGAACACATTGGTTATCTGCCAAGAATGAAACTCATTCTTAGGATACAATTTCTTGAATACATTCTTTGCAAGATGCTTCCTGCGATCATATGTATTGTTTACTTTGATGCTAAATGGATGGTCATGAACCGTGATCCCATCCCATGCAATGCAGTGATTCATGCACTGCTTCTTTGTGTTGGTAAGCTTGACAAGGACAATGAGCTTGCATTCATGTTCCTTGAATAGGTGATATGGATGGCCTCCCCTCTTGTTATACTCGTGTGTAACTCGTTCCAAGTACATGTGGTGTTGCGCTAGAGCCTTATCTGCATGAGATATTTCCATATCCCCAATTTCAGGCATACCGGCAAGTAATGATACCAGGACAGCATTCATCCTATCCAAGTTATCTTGAAGGAGTGCTGCAATTGCAAGTGGCATACAGGTACGGTTGTTACCTCCGTTCGTGTATGATCCAGTCATTGCTTGCATTGCTGGCTTGACAAACCTTGCTCCACCGCCCTTCTTTCTCCTATTCATCTCACGGATCTCTTCATTGCTACGATGTTGTCCTCTTGACTTTGGCTGTTTTGGGGGAGGGTTCAGAGACTGCAATCTTGTTGCAGAAAAAGAGCTCTTCGCGCCCTCAACATCCTCGGTCTCGGCATCGCATAGAAGTTCACCGCCAGAGTCAAATCTTGGATCTTCCTCTTCTTCTTCTTTCTTCTTGATCCCTTCTTCCACACTTCTGACGCTTCAACTTGGGAGGACCCAATTGATCGTCACCTGATTTCTTGGTCGTGGTGGGAGGATGGTATTTATCCCTTTTACCACGCCTTGTCTTCGGAAAGAGTTTATTGTCTAACTCCTCTATGGTGCACTGATCATCATCCCTCACATCCAAGGCACAAGCATGTATGTCTCGTACAAAGTTCATGTGGCAATCACAGACGATTCCCCTTTTCTCTAGTTCTTCGACAATATCATCAACAGTGACATCATCCTTGACAGCGTTCATAATTTTGAGAACCTCCTCAACCAAAACTGCACGAGTCACCGGAGTCCCAGCTAAATTCATGAATTGCCACTGATAATTGCAACGGAGGATCAACCAATCCAGGAGGGAATGACATTGTTTTCTCTCTGTAGTATCACTATCATTGTTGAATGGTAGACGCCGACATACTGTTTCCAGACCGTCTACCCCTGTGGGCGATCCTCCCATTTCACTACACCCACCTCCTTCTTCTTTGTCATCGTGGCTTTCCTTGGACATCGTTATGTAGTGTTGTTTTTCAACGTAGCAGACATGACATTGTATGGATCAAAGAGTGTTGTTGATGCTGCATTGTTATTATTATCATTGGCATCATTATTGGCATATTGGACTCTTGTACCGTAGCCAAATCCAAATTTTTCTCTATGTGAAAAGCATGCAGGATATGAAGGTTGAAAGAGGAAAGAGGTAAGATTATATGAGTAAATAAGATTGTATGCAAGAAAAATGCTTCACCTGAACTAGATTGAATGCAAGAAAAATGCTTCACGTGATTAAATTAACCACTACCAAGAACGATATTATTATTATTATAACCATGGCAACCACACCCTCTAATTGCAACAATCCTCCTCTGCCTAGCAGAGAAGTGTTAGAAGGTCGGATTACGGGAATGTACTCAACGTATCCTAGAGATTGGGAATCAGATTTTGAATACAGTTTAGACTTTGGGGCATCTGATGTATATAGTGATAGTGTCATGTTTGAAATTTTGTTAGATCTTCTAATAGAGATTGGAATAGTCGAAGATCGGGCCAAGAACCTTGCAAATGCATTGGTAAAGGAAGGAAGTATTATCATGGGAGAAAATAGAATGGTACAGTTTATAGATCATGGACGAAACATATGCAACTTGGGTGCAGAAGAAATGTTTTTCATACAGTTTATTACCAATACTGGATGGAAATTGTCTGGCTTTGGTGGAGAAGGAGTGTGGTGGGGAGAATTGGACACATTCTGCTTGGTAAAGTACTCAACGTCCCCTGCAATAAACAGGATAAATGACGCTATCAAGATGTCTAATTCGGGCGGTGGTGAAGGACATGCAAATATACGATTGTTTGGCGAAGACATTGGTAGGGAATTATTCAAGGGTATGGTGCCCTAAGACTTTATCGAATAATTTTATTGTTGTACTTGATTAATATTAATGGATGAAACACTAAACTTTATTAATACTATTAACGGGTACCTCTAGTCTTCGTCGGACAAAGAATCTTCTTCGTCAGATGTGTCTTCTATTTCTAGTTCGTTCATGGTATCAGAGTCGTCCTCATCTTGGTCTTCGCGATCCCCACCCCTACTTTCCTCCTCAATTTCGTGTGCGTTTGTGTCGTCTTCATCTGAATCGTCTTCTGAAGAAGAATATAGTTCACCCTCAGGTGCCTGGATAACGTCCTCAAGTTCATTATGTTGCATATATGACATTTTCTCCCGTACTCGATTGTTGAAAACATGACGCCATTTTCTTCTAGGCATACAAGCCAGATAATGGACAGAGTTTTTTGATCTCCAATTCGTGACAACAGCCAGTGGAGATACGATTGCAGTTATTGGAAATATTCTCAGCTTGTTCAGGTCGTGGGACATTTTGAATGGGAATACCATTTGTTGCCCAATTTGATCCATGTCTACTCTGTCTTCGTTGCACTCTACAACAACATACATACCCGAGTCAACCAATTGTTCATTATATATACTTTGTATTGGTCTTTTCTTGATATCGTGATGAAAGTATGTTGGATATCCAGGACTTTTTTCATATGAAATGAACCCCAGCACTCTAGCAAAGCAGTAATATGCTACTCCAGGTGGACGTTTGAAAGATTTTCTTGACTCCTCCTCGCACTTGGGAACGCTGATGATGGCCCAATCATGCCATTCTTCACCAAGATAACATGGGCTGGCACGAACAATAAAATCTCCCTCATGTTCTGTAGTCGAGTTGAAATGTGCCTCAGTGAATCCGGTTACAGTAACTTCATCATCAAAATGGTGACTTTGGGCATGACTTATAATGGCGTAGGTAAGGAGATGATGAAGAATAAAATCATCCTTATTAACTCGTTTCTTGTGATCATGCCAATATGTTTGGCAAGAATAATTATTGTCGCCGTCATTGCTTTTTGAGACGAACAATGTGTACATACCACTAACTCGGACCTGGTTTGTTTTTGTTTTAGACCTTGATAATGGTGATATCATTTCTTCCTTGACTTCGTCGGCACATCTTCTCACAACATCTCGTTCTTTTTTTCTTACAGTAAGCTCATTGGTGAACGTTGTTTTGTTCCTGCTGGTGTTATGTGCAGGCGCTTTTATAAATTCCTTGTGGTGTTCTTCACCGGGTCCTGAGTCAAATACCCTACCAGATCCAAATTTGAGCATGGCGTCTGGAAATTGGAATAGTGCATGAAATTTTACTGTAACCCATCCGTTGGTTCCGTCCTCGTTATTTTCCGTCACCTCAACACCAACCTCCTCTTTGATGTGTGACACGTTCGGAGATTTTTTCTTCTTCTTCAATGCAGTAGTTGTGCTATTCGGAGATTTTTTCTTCTTCTTCCCTGCGTTAGTATTTGTGCCGTCACTTTTTTCTTTGCACTGTTTCTTCCTCGGCGGGGAGTTTGTTGAGTTATTATTATCACCAACCTCCTCTTTAATCTCCTTTTTGACTCGTGACACATTCGGAGATTTTTTCTTCTTCTTCACCATTTTTCTCGGCAAGTATTTCAGTATCATCTCTGCAAGTTCGCACACAACGGGTAATGATCCAGCAACGTCACTTCTCTTGTTCCCACTGGATGATATCCAAGCTTCGTATGACAAAAGGAGTTCAATCGTATTAACAAAGTCCGTGTGCAAGATCCCGGCACGATCCAAGAATGGCTTCATTAACATCTTCCCCTGGCGGGTGTGCAACAGTACCAAACAAACAAAGAGATTTCCCAACCTTTCGCGACCAGTCAACCTAGTCATATCCATAAATCCATAACGATTCGATGAGCGAGGGATATCCCTCTCACTCTGTCGGCGTAGTTCCAAAGCAACGTGTTGGTGAAGTTGATCCATATAATCCTTGTGCTTGGCATTCTTCGACTTTTTGCCGATTAGGTCATGTATCGCAAGTATAGCTCCCATAAACAGTCCGACATAGAATACATGGAGGATTTCTTTTGGTGACAAAACTTGCAGTCCGTCACGCATTGCCATAGGCAAATTATGAAATGCGCTTCTCACCTGGTGCTGAGATATGCTGCGGGCGAAGTCGGAATCTGATAGCGAGCGTTCGATATCTTCACGGGTGATTGGTACGCATCTGGGTGGAGTTGTGGTCAAATCCATCCCTCCACACATGCAGCCATAATTTAGACAGGGAGTGTCCAGACAACTCGAACTGTTGAAGTGACACATTAACTCATTATTGCCACTGGTGTCTCCGATTACCAAATGAATGAATGGTATGTACAGAGCTCTAACATTCTGTTTCTCATGATGTATGAACAGTCCTTTCCTGGCACAGTTGTCAAAGGACTTGAATATGTGGTCAAGGATGTGATGATAATCAATTAGTTTCCCCGCTGCTTCTGGAATTTTCTTGTCGCCCGGTGATCTGCGAGACCGGTTCAGCTTGTAACTTTGCAGATCCAACTTCCCTGCATTCTTACCCTTTCCAATGGCCAAGTTAGGACAATACCCAAAGAGAATCCAGTTAGACGAATCCATTCTCATATGGAGTGGTAATGAAGCAATTGTTCCAACCACTGGTATTGCAGACAAGGTCCCAAATAAATCTGTGTGGCTCTTGTCAATGAATAACACAATGGGCAATGGGCGCACAACGTCGATCCCATCAGGTTTAGTAACTCCACGTAGGTGAGTATTTAGACCTTGTGTCATGGCAGAACCCGAATACAAGTCATCCACCAGCACGGAATCGTCCGTGTAGCCGGTCCTAGGGTTTAGTAGATCGCTATCGTCATCATGGTCTTCCACGACCCTCCAGGCTCCCTCCTTGCTACGAGTGGCATACCAAAGACTTTGGGTAAGTGAAACCTTCTCTGCCTGTCTGTTCCTGTACCCGCACCACTTAATCATGACTTCTCCGGATTCATTGTTGACGACTTCAGTTATCAACCCAGAGTACCAGCCAAGGTGTGTATCACCAGTAAATTTCAACGTTTTCGAATCGACAATCTCCATGCGGCAAGATACTTTGACTCTTTTATCCAATAAGTTCGCAAGGCCAGGATGGGGTGGTTTTTTTTTGTCATTATCGTCATTCTTGTCTTCATCATTTTGATCGGCGTGGTCATTGAACCAATCATCACTACTCAAACACCAACCCCCATGCTCATTAGATTTCCACCGGGCACGACTGACAATCATACGCCAATAATCATTAGGATCGTCACCTTCCTTCCACTTAATAGCAACCTTCTTCAGCTGCTTGTTCACAATTTTCATGACCTTGCCTTCGCAGGGGACAAGATTTTTTTTATTATCATGCCCTATATGTTCAATAAGAAATCTCAGTGACTGCCCAAGAAGGCTGTTTAAATCTGGTGGTTTCATGCGTTTAACACCCGATGCAGCCGTTTCTCCTGATGCAGCAACCTCCACCCCATTCAACGGCCGTATCAACTTGCATTCTGGGATGGGTTTGACCTGTTTCCATGTGAAACTGTCCATGTTGGGTTGTTTAATCGCTGAATGATCAATGGATAGCAACAGATCAGCAACCTGCGATCCAAAGTCAAACGCTGGTACACTGACTACGCGTTTCGAATGAGGAAGAGTAATGTCAGTAACTGTTGGCATAACATCTTCTCTCTCAAAGTTTTTTCGCAAGTAATTGATGAAGGTCTTTCTCTTGGTGATGTTGTCTCGCCCAGCATTTTCGAATATACCTGGATGTTGCGTTGAATATCTAATTGCCCAGTCAATAATCTCATCAAAAACAGCCAGGTCAACAACATGCTGGTCTAGCGTTTTCAGTAAGTCGATATATGCGACATACAATGGGGGTAGTGTGTTTGGTTTATAGTGAAATGGTTTGTGAACTTTGTTATTTGTCATGTCAATATTTCGAGAGAAGGGTTTCCCTTTGCTTCTCCTAAGACAGTCTTCCAAAACAACATCGTAGGATTCGGGAGTGACATCTTCAACACTAATATCATCCCCCTCGCAATCATCGTTGATTACCCATGGAAGATCACCCGTCGGATCATATACATCGTTGTGCTCGTGTTCTTTAACTTGGTTCTCGTGGACATGATGTCCTTCTTGCAACAATATGTTACCTTCATTGACATCGTCAGTGTTGATTGGAGTCGTATCTGCTTCACGATCCCCATTGGGAGTTGTTGTTGTTAATGATGAACGTTTCGAAATGCGTGCATTTGGAGGGAATTTGGATTTCCTGTTTCTATCTTGTTGAACTATTTCTTTTGCTTTCTGGGAGAGAGATTTGGTACTGCGTAATAATTGATTTCTGTACCCGAGAGCCTCCTTTTGAGGTTTAGCCCTCTGTTGACGTTCCAACTCTTCGATTGTTGGTAGATGTACAGATATATTGTGGTGTCTATCTTTTGGTGCTGTTGGGATGAGACTACCAGTATCACCAACTACATCTGGGTTCCACTCATCGGTGTTGGGGAAATGGGTTGTCTGGGTGTGATTGCTGCATGTTGCAGTAACAAACTTGTTCGCTGCTTTTGCAATTTGTTCCAAATTTTCGAATTTATCATCAATTATAGATTGGACGACTTTGTTGCCACGGGATTTACATTTTGGGTAATGCCTGTTCCTTGTAGTGAGATCATTGAACGCCTTATTGCACTTATTACATTGAAATGTTTGTTCCTCGTTAGCTCTTAATGCCGTAGGCATAATTGAATGTCGACAGATAATCTACGGCAACCCACCGACCCCAACTCCTACCACCAATTTGTCATTGAACGTGTGAAAGAGGGTCTCTCCTGGATCTAGTCATACCAGATGACACTACTAACGAGATGAGAGTATTTCGAAAGCAGTTAGCTATTTTTACGTAGTACATACGTTTGGAATACTTTCAGAAATTTGAAGTACTTTCAAAATTTGCATTATTTTTAATTTTTTTTAAAAAATATACTTGTATTAGTTCCTACGTAAGTAAGCCCCCTTTTTTTTATTGATATTTTCACAAATAATGCAAAAACGGTTTTTTACAGATAAGGTCAGCATCTTTTATGCAACTTCTTGTCAAAGATGTGAAATTTTATGCAACTTCTTGTAAAAGATGTTAAAATGGCCCAACTGACAGCATCATTGATAAAATTTCTTGTCAAAGATGTGAAAACGGCCCAACTGAACATAGCATCTTTTCAAAGAAACAGATGTTAAAAGTGCACCCGCGGCCCCATCATATATATATATTATAGATATATAGATTGATTATACCTATACTATATATGAATATAATACCACCATCTATTATCACACCTTCTCGCACCATCTTTATCCATTGAAATATCAAAAGATTTGCATACTCCCAAGTTGTCCGAAATGGATGGTCAAAACAAAACTGTACAAGTTATTTAATCTCGCATGGTTTTAACCGATTTGCACTTCATCATATTACTGCAAGTGGGGAGGAGGATGATCAACCTAACCTCTTGATCTATACCTAATTGATCCCAAACATAGTCCGCACTCAAATTACAGAAGGTCCAAATTCCATCATCAAGAACCTATACCACAAAGAAGAGAAGCGATGCACAACACTCATCTTGTGCATCTTCGGTATTTTTGGGAAGGACCTTGTGAATCGAACATTCCTAATCGACTAAGGCTAGGTATGATCGAAAGGAGTATCAGCTCGGATGATGGTGGTGTTGATGATGCATCTGATGAAGGATATACTGATGGTTTATACCCTGATTTTCCCAAAAGGTGGAGGAAGAAGGAAGAGCTTGCCTTCGAGGGGGGGTACAGGGGGGATTTGTACATGAAGATAACATCAAGCAGAAAGATAGGCCTACAGATGTATTGGCTATTACTTCGACGGGCACAGATGATCATAGTGATGTTATGGGTAAACTTCGATCGGAGATCAGACAGCTGGAAGAGCCAAGGAAGAGATATTGTGGAATTGTATCCTACTCAGAACGGTCACTGGCAGTTGAACGGGCGCTGGCGGAGGATCAAC
>Ga0194021_1000018_pt1 | contig 9238 bp, 7 predicted proteins | sample BRC_78_MG_FD_140349 | JGI IMG/M metagenome (GOLD analysis project Ga0194021, IMG submission 140349) | Sediment microbial communities from the Broadkill River, Lewes, Delaware, United States - BRC_7-8_MG | ecosystem: Environmental > Aquatic > Freshwater > River > Sediment | place: USA: Delaware... | reverse complement strand
GCCAATCCGCCTTTCGAAAATGTCACCTATCCTGTTTACATTGCACGTGGTATACCAGCAAAGAATTACTTTGCCTTATTAAAAAAATGGGGATATCAACCACATATTAAAGATAAGTAGGGGCTCCCTTGTCTCCCACTTTCGGTCTGTAGCGTTAAGTGTGGTAAATCTGTCGGGATATATTATCTCTATACGGAGAAAAGTTTCTTAGTAACAGAGTCCTGCTGGTGCCACAGCTGGGCTTGGATTGCTGTTTGGTGTACTTGGACTTGATTAACCACGGTGTTAGCTTAATTTTTAATCAGGATTGGGGTATGTCCACCCGACCATACAATAGATGTGGTGTCTACGGACGTATGGTTAGTTGTAGTTGTGTAAAATAACACATATTGTGGCAGATTACGTCACCATGTTTGACAAAGTTACTTAGATCATCATTAATCTTACTCGACAACGTAATCAATACTTGTGGTGTAATTTGCCTCATACCGAGACAGAATACACGGAAAAGCTTAGATGGGTGGATGTATAAGAATAGGTTTGACTTGCTTTTTATATAGTTATAATACACCACCATAGAAACAACCGTTATATGTAGTAGTAGCTATGTTATCATTACATTATAGCTACAATTTTACAAAGAGTCACTCACACAGTTTTACGTTCAATCCCTATCTCCCCCTCCCTCCTCTCACCCCCTTCACCACCACCACCCGACCCCTCATAACACCGTACCAATCCAATTAATCCCATTATCAAACGCGATCGTTTAATTGTCATCACTGCTACTGTCGTCGCTGTCGTATAAGTCGTTGTTAGTTCCCGGAAACAACGGTTTATTGGGTAAAATGTTCATGTATGTCTCTTTTTTGTACAATAGTACGGCAAATACGGGACGTCGTCCTATCACTTCCAGGTTACAACTCCATCCTCCACGTTTCTCCCAGGCTTTCAATTTCTCCTTGAGTTCCACCATCCAACCCTCGTAGTTGGCATGCACGACGTTCGTATGATCGTTGGCGTTCGAATCGAAAGGATAGGCAAATGATCTCAATGTCGTCATGTCAATTGCTTGCAACGAAAAAGCAATGAAATCGTCGATGTTCTCGGTGAATTCAGTATTCGCTGTTGCTGGATAAACGTCATCGTAACCCATCATCGTTCCAACCTTATTAACCGTCAAATTATTCATTATTTTGATCTTAGAAGTTGGGTGGGTACGCTTTAGTTGTTTCAAACTCGCTTCAATGCCTTGTTTTGTTGCATCTATGTGAATGTCCTCCTCTGTGGGGATGCTCTTTGTAGTTGCTGGATGGTTGTTGCTGTATTCCTCGTATAGCTTAAGTACCTTTTCGCAGTTCAGGCCTTTAGAATCACTTTTTATCACATCATTAAGATTCTTGAGAGATACCTTCTCAACGAGTGTATCCAGGGTGCCTTTCTGTTGGGTATCGAGTTCAAGATTGCCACAAAATCGAATCAAATCAACAATTGAGGTGATTTGTTCTGAATCTTTCGTTGTTTTAGCCTTCTTTCTTCTCGGCTGAGGGGTAGACTCACCCGCGGCACCATCACTCATCGAGGTTTCCCCTAATTCATCATCATACGAGCGTTTAGCAGCACTGTTGCATTGCTTACTGTTGGTGCTAGATTTTGATGATTGGTTGGCAATCAGTGGTATTGATAGGAAGATCTTAGAAGGAGGTTTTTTGTTATTTGCCTTGCGTTTTTGCAACATGTTGTTCCAAGTGTCAATTGCGGAGGTGATAGTCTGTTGACCCGGGACATCCTTCGTGTCATAGTCACTTATCCGTTTAAAGAGGAATGGTGCCAGGGTTACCAATTCCACTCTTGTCTTTTTATTATTGCTCAACCTCAGGTCACCTATTTTGTTAGCCTTGCGAATTACTTTCTATAATGTTGAATACAAATGAAGTTGAGTGGGCCGCACAAATAATGACGGTTGAAATAAGAAGCAAACAACACCACCGATAGGTTTCAATATTCACCCACCTTTTCTTGAATAATATTGAAAAATTGCAAAGTGTTCAGTGGACAAGTCTTTTCACCAACACAATCACCATGATACGTCCCAGCATGTAAAATCCGTCCTGCCCCCTTTTTAAGAACCAATGTCTTTTTGTCGTTTTCAGTAATATGAATAGCGCACGATCGCTTTACGCAGTGGATCACCTGCAACACAAAGACTGGAAGAATTGATTGGCGACATTGGTTTTTATCAAACGTTCCTGGTTTGATGCTGCGCGCTAATTCGAATGATACACGATTAGTCGGTGCTTCATAGTTCGAGTCGTCCGAAACTCCCATCGAATATAACAAATTCTGAAACCTTTCCTTTTTGTCAGTTGGTTGCTTGATTTTAGAGGGGGCCTTTTTGTCAGTTGGTTGCTTGATTTCAGCGGCCCCCTTGTTCTTTTGTTTTTCAATCTTACTGCAAATGTCATCATAGGCGTGCACCAATTGAGGCGCATGTTCGCTTGCGTTATCCGCCAACTTGGGGAACAACCCATAATGAGCAACAACCTGCATTATTTCACGGAGGACATTTATATAAATATAACGTTCCAGCGCAGCCTTGCTCGCCCTGTCAACGAACTTTTCTCCCTTCTCATTTTCAGTTGGTGTAGTAGTAGCAACGATCGATTTAAGGAAATAGGCATACTCGGTTGCACAGAAGTAATTCATCGCTGAGTTAGCAAATAACAAAAAGAGAAATAGATGTAGGTAAGGCAGTTGTATCAATTGTCAGTTGCAAACAAGGAAGATTATCCAGTAAACAAACCTAGTGCGTGTATAATATCCTTCGTTTGGTAAAAATCGCCCTCCCCAGTGTTGATGGCAGTTAACGCCTTAGCAATCCCATGGCCAGTCTTGGACATTGCATATTTGACCAAATCAACGTTATCTTTGTCAACAGGTACATCGTTGATATCGTTCGGGTGGATTAATATCATGTTGATTGTATCACTAATGAACAACGCCGCTGCAATAATATTGATTGATTGATCATTCGTGTAGGTTTGCTCGGGGATGTTTGGGTAATGAAGCTTCACAATTGGGTCAACGTTGTAATTGGTCAAACCGACAGAGTTTCCATGGTAACGCACTGCATACTGACACATTTCTTTGGCCTCTTGTTGTGTCCCAACTTCTGCCAATGTCAGATTGTGTTTCTCGGCGTACAATATGTGGATAATCTTGGGGAGGAACCAGCAAGTATTTACCATCCAAGTTGTCATCCCCTTAATGCCATTTTTGCCAGTAAACATCGTCATGGTGAGGAACGAATTTATGAAAGGTGGGGCGAGTTCAATGTTAGCATTATCTAATGCTTTGAAGGTCAACTTAGCCTTCATCTTGCTCGATACAGCCTCTTGAAACGGCGCTTTACAATAATCATCAAAATCGTCGTCAAATAATATAGCAGGAAGAGTGAAGGCATTCATTTCTTTAGTATCGTCTGAAATGCTGCTTTTCTCTGTACCCGTGGCGAAGGTTGTCTTCAATTTGTCCTCGGCCTTTTTCAATGCAGAGTCTACAGCCTTTCGCCCGAGCTTTCTTCTCGGCGCCCATACGAATGGAATCGAAGGGCTACTAGTGCAACAATTGTCGTTGATCGCCGTGTCTCCGGTATCTGAAAAGATACTCAATACCAAATCTGCAATCTGTATTTCGACCTTACGCCTGGATGACGTACGTTTTTGCTCTGATATTGATTCACTGTGCGTCCGCAATCCTTTAAGGATGGAAGGAAGATCCGTCTCTTCAGATGATTTCGATATATACCATGCCGTCACGTTTGATGGCTGACTAATAAATGCACATTTCGAATATTTCTTGCCATCCTTTTCTTCACCCAATAATTTTGCGTGGAGGAAGTCTTGGAACGCTTCTTCAGTTACATCGAGTTGCAATCCAGCTTCCAACTGTATAAGCCAACTAAAGTCACCCCATGACAAGCCTTTTTTCAAGGCACCCGTATTTGCACCTATACATCTCCCCGTCATAAGTGAAATCACTGCTCCAGTTCGATGCCACCCTTCGATACTCCCACACATAAAAGGTCGCTTGTCATTTCTCGCGACAAGATGAAGTAAATCGTAACACTTCTTCTGGACGTGTGTGTTATCATCGTATTCTTCGTTTATTTTCTTCCATTGTTCCCCAACCCCGTTCATTTGTGCAATTTCTTTCCTACCCTCATCCGTCGTGGCATCTAATGACAGATAGCGTCGAACTTCATCCAATTTGATTAATGCTGATCCCCACCCATCACTGAATCCGTCTTTCGAAGGCCGGTATCGTACATACTTGATGTCAACGTTCGAATCTGCTAACGTTTGAAAACGTTGAAGCCGTCCGAAGTCATCACGGTTAGGTTCCGTGTTCTGTTCACACGCGATTGTGGTGAAATACATCACAAATGGAGATAAAATACACGAATGATATCATAATAATCATGGCAAGTATTAATTAGACAAGACCCATGACAAGGTGGTGAAATTGATCACAGATTGAGACAAAATTCACCGATCGTAAGTAATTTATATGATAGGTCAGGCATGGATTATAACAATAATGTAAGACGTAATTTGTTTCAAAAGAATACACACAATCAAGCAATTTTATACGACAAACAACTGTGTGGATACTGAATAGAGTAAGGGTCTTCTTACCTCTGCATTTATTGTAGCAACATCGTCAATACTATTCCAAATACTATGATTATCACACCGGGGCAAGAGAATGACTTCCATATCATCCCCTGGGCCAGTATTGGTATTAGTCTTTTTATCGCGATCAATGCGGTCGTATGGATCGCCAAGAAAGGTCATCATGATTCTTATTTGTGTCTGCGTATCCCATCGGTTGTGGTTGGTATCCGTGATGGAACAAACAATATCATTCTCTTCATTGATGTACAAAGGATATACGAAGGGTAACATTGTATTATTTATTGTGATCCGTTTGAACTTGCAATGTTGAAGGTTGACATCAGAATTAACAGGTGACGGTAGTAGCGTATCATCTTTCTTGGGGGGTGGGGTGGTGGTTTCACCACCTGGTAATGAAGACGATGGGCCTCCCCCCGAAACATCACCTGGTAACGTTGCATTACTCTTGTTTTCGGAGAGTGGTGATAAGACGTTGAATTCGTCTCTGTTACCAGCATTATTAGCGGCCGTGGGGTCTCGATCTTCATCTACATTAACATTGTGATCAGAATTTGGATTGGTCGATTGATTGACATCTGATGCTTGCACAGGCGTGTCGACAGCTTCATCCTGTGAGGTAGTGATTCTAGACATGCTAGAGCGCGTCCGTCCTGCTGGCGAATTGTTATTACTTGCTGGCGAATTCTTATTAGTTTGTGTTGATGGTAATGGTGATTGGAATTTGAGTGCTGATGACGGAGTATAACCTGACGATTGTTTTTTTCCACGCCCCGTCGATTTTGGTTCTGATGGTGATGATGATTGTAGGGCTGGTGATGCTCTCTTTTGCCCTGAGCGCAAGTTTCTTGCTGGCGAATTGTGATTATCTTGTTCTGATGCTGTTGATGACGCTGTATTGTTTGACGATGGTTTGTTTCCGCGCTCAGGCAATTTTGATCCCTTCGTTTTATCACGCTTGGGCGACCTTTTTTTACTGTTGACCATGGTGTTAATTTTGCAAATATAATAAAGAGATAACAAACGGTGAATGTTTACGTCGATCACACAAGCAAGTGTATTGGATGTCATGTACAATAGGCAATGTAAACAACGGGGGATGATGAACACGCTGGCTTCTGTACTGTAGAACAGAACAGCACGTCTTAAATACGGTATTGTAGGTTTAGTATTGGTAGATCACTTGTACGTACGCACGAGATCTTCCCCGCAATAATTTGTATTGATTCCTATTAGTAGATACGTTGAGGAAGTTCAGCACAAATTGAGCACAATTGCATGGGGTAAATTAACTCAAGTAGTTGTAGAGGACCAATTTTGTTAATTGTCTGTACATAGCCGTGGTAATTCTGACCCATAAGTAATGGCACAATCTTCAAAGTTAATGTTACCCCACCCCCAATGTCGGTGTTGAAGATATCTTTGGCCATCTGTTGGGGGGGGTACAGTGTTGAAGATATCTTGGGTCCGTTGTGTTGATCAAGTGAAAGATGCTATCTTAGATTCGGAATATTGAATGTAAGAATGCTAGGTATTTATCATAACACACAGCTTATCGTCATAAATAAATTATTGAAATCCAAAATTTGGATAATGCTAAATATAATTGTGACGTATAATGCTTGTTGTTGAAGATTTTAAGATTTTATTTTTCAGTGTTCATCAAATGAAGTAAGCGAGGGAGGTTATATTCAAACATACCTACGTATTTATTTATTACAATATTTAATAATATATCCATATTTAACAGATGCATACATTTGCACACGACTAGAATATGCCGTTGCCGAATGCAACGACGAAATCAACCCAACTTGGGGCAAATATAGCCACTCAAATCATCACACAATTTTTTCAACAATAAAACAACATCAACACTACCTTGCACGAAGTCCCAATCACTACACATTGCATCAACCCCGTAAACCGTAAACTCAAACAATGCCGAAGATCAAGAAGGCCCCACGCATGGTCGTCGCCGCGGCATCCCACACTATGGAACCAGGGTACATCACACCCAAAAAAACTAAGAAAGTGAAGTCGAAGCAGTCGTCGACTGTATCTACGCCGTCATCGACATCGACTACGTCGACCAAGCGTTCAACGCCATCTAACTCCCCGTCGGAAAGCGCTGCGAAGCGTTTGAAGAATTGTTCATTAGTTGACAGTTCAGACGACGAGGTGCCGCCCACGAAGAAGAGCAACAAGAAGAAGAAGATGAAGAAGAAGAAGGAGGAGGAGGAGGAGGAGGAGGAGGAGGAGGAGAAGAAGAAGGAGAAGAAGAAGAAGAAGAACAAGAAGAAGAAGAAGGTGTCTACATCACCCGACGACTCAACGAGCAATAACAAGCTTGGTAAGAAGAAGAAGATCAAGTCGACGAAGGGTTCCTCAGACAAGTCGAGTGGGAACGGATTACCACTCCTCGTCTTGACGGATGTTCGGACGTTAACGGATCAAGATTTGAAGGATATCATAGTTTCAGATCCTGATAGTAACATCACCGAAGAGGACCTCAATGGTATGGACCGCGAAGCGTTGATTTTGGAATGGCTTAATCGATATAAGTTGTTCGAGGTCAAGGCGCTCATAACCTTCCTCCATACGCAGCTTCAGACAGACGAAGCACAGATGAGAAAAGATCTGGATGCCATTAACAAATGGCCATTGAAGAAGTGCGCAATAGAAGCGGCCGGGTTGCTCAAAAGACTTGAGAACGCGCGCGAAACGCCCTCATTAACAGCGTGAGTATGAAGTATTATATTACATAATGTTACTAGAATGTAGTACGCAATTTGTCTCAAACAGAGACAAATTACACCTGTTAACGTTTCTGTCGATCGTGATGTAATCTGTCTCGGATTGTGATAAAATACATGATTATACTGACGCTATACACCTTGTATATTCTCTATCTCAGTCTCAACCAAAATGCAACCTCATCGCCATTGAAATCTCCTGAATCGGAAGAGGACTCGGACAATGATGATTCTCCCCCTACTATTGGAAACAACGAAGATGCGAAGGAACTATTCGATAACGCTGACGGTAGCCAAGACTCTTCGTCAGAATCAGATGAAGACGAAGACGAAGACGAAGACGAAGAGGGGGATTATAAATTGAAACGGTGGGGAGACGTCACATCGACGGGACGTAATCCAAGTCTTTCGATCATTGAGCAGATGTTTAACAATGGGTCAGCTGACAGTGTCCATGTGTCAAACAAACACGGAAAGTCATCGGTTTTTGATCTCACCGAAGACAGTGATGTGAAATTGTTACACAAGTTGCTTCGTTCTTCTACATCCAGAAAAGGGCTCAACTGGCATCTACGCAAACGTGTTTCACAATCCTCTTCTGCTAAAAAGCAAGACGGCTCTTTTGCACCCGGGTTCGAGCTCGAATCCGAAGAGGAAGATGAGATCGACAGTGATGATAGTAGTTCTGAAGATGATGTGCAAGTTGGTAAGAATAAAGGGCGATCGGGACGAAGTGCTTTAGTTGACAGTGGTTCGGAGAGCGAGGAAGATGATCAGTCTGATAGTGACAGTAGCAGCGATAGTGACGAGGTTGAGGTGGTGGAGAAGCAGTCCAAGAAGAAGGCGGCAAAAGGTAAGAAGATGAACCACTGAGAGGGGTACAAGGACAATGGGTCGAGCATCGTGGTCAATTGTGTTGAAATACTGAAATAGATGACTACTTTATCGACAAATGATACGTGTTCATAACTAATGTTACTGACTTTCTTTTCATGATTGTCGTCTCTTGCGACTCAGGTAAGAGTAAACGCAGTGATGTTTCGAACGACAAGGATGAAGACGATGAAGGTAGCGTAGATGGCGGGGGTATGTTCAATGATCCCAATTTCAAGAAAGCTCTCAAGACTGCATCTCAAGGAGGCATTATCGTGGGCGTGAGTAAACCTTTCAAACACAATGATGAAGTCAAGTACGTTGTTGTATTCGAGAACGAGGAGAAGGGCCCGCGTATGTACTATCTTAAAGGTCCCCACTACTGCGAGTTAATGACGATGCGAACCGAAGATCGCAAGAATCCATTCGATCGTACAAACCTGTTCACTTTCGAGGAGACTTTCCAAGGTATCAACCTACGTGATAGTCCATCCAGTACTACAAGCCGCTATCAAAGGGTAGGAACCAACAACAAGACCGTCGAAGTTACAATATTCACCGTAACCCTCCCGTATACCGAAAGGTCCAACATCGGCTCAGTATTAGAGTTAATCATGAACGATTACTTCAAATATCTTTTCGCCAGAAAGCGTAATCTAAACACTGCCGGTGAACTTGCATTAAACTATGCAAAGCAACTACTGCCCGAGAATGCAAAACCAGGAAGTGGGTTGTATGGACACCTAGTGCAAAGATACGGCGATGGTAACTCTGACACAGCTGCGAAACATATGACGGCAGAGATCAACAAGTACTGGAACAGGGACATCACCTACGTGTACGACTGTCATCTCGACAAATACATGGTGAATTATGACATCAAAAAATGGGTCCAATATAATTTGGGGGCTACTT
>Ga0194021_1000015_pt1 | contig 9674 bp, 9 predicted proteins | sample BRC_78_MG_FD_140349 | JGI IMG/M metagenome (GOLD analysis project Ga0194021, IMG submission 140349) | Sediment microbial communities from the Broadkill River, Lewes, Delaware, United States - BRC_7-8_MG | ecosystem: Environmental > Aquatic > Freshwater > River > Sediment | place: USA: Delaware... | reverse complement strand
CTTTCACTACTGTATGTAGAAGAAAGTGTTTTTAAGAAATTGTTGTTATTGTATTAATCTAGAATAAGAAGATGAACGGATATGTTAGATTGATTGGGTGTTTCTCTGATTACACGTTGAAAACAATTAAATTGAATTCATTCAAGTTTTGGTGATTTACTTAGGACTTTATAATATCCGTTCACCATGTAGCATTCTTCTATGTTGGCAAGTGGGAATAGTACCTGGTAGTACCTACCTATCTAGGTACTATCTATCATCACAAAATCTAACACGTCAATGCATCATAGCTTACAATACCCACAATTCAAGACCATTAAGTATACGGAGAGTTCATCATCACAACGAACATAGACAACTTTTAATATGGTGGAAGTTGAAGTTGGTCGTATTGAATTGCTTACCACTGCTGCAGAACACGGTGCAATGATGCAGACATTACAGTCTAGAATACAGCAATTAGAGGATGAGGTGAAAAAACATAGAGTAGTTCGTCGTCACCTGAATGGCTATAACATATTTACTAAACAGCGTGCTTTAGAGAGGACAGGCGGCATTGCATTTGAGAATATAAATGAATTCATTGATTACGCAATTGAGAATAAAGTATTTGAGAAGAAGAGAGTACATAGAAAGAAGGCCGTACAAGGTGTATTGACATTGAAGTCTTTCACTACTGAAACATCAACAGCATATAAGGAGTTACCAGGCAAACAAAAGAAGATTTACAAAGAAATAGCTGCATATATCAGCAATCATCCATGCTTGAAAGGAGATCAATCCTATCGTGACCTGGTTGGTAAAATTAAAAAAATAGAGGCTGATCCACGGGTGAAAAATAGCAGAAATTGAAGAGCTATGTGCCAGTAGTATTAATAGAGAAACAACGAATGTCAAACATTTTTTGTCGTCTTATGATATGTTTGACAACAATGAAACTATATCAAAAACATAGAATGTAGGCAAACTAATAGATGTAATATATTGCCACAATTGCCTTATGCCCCGTGCCAGTGCCAGAGAGTATATTACCCACAAATGTGTTGGGGTACATTCGCTTTAGCTTTGTGTTGTGGCTATTGACCAGTTCACCTTTCAATTAACCGGGGGGGGGGCTCTACTGTGTCCATTTTCCATTTGTGTGTAGCGCCGGGCTGTTCAGAGGCTTGACTTGGGCTTGACACTAACGTTTTTTTATGGCGGGCTTGTCATGCTCCCTTTCTAAATAAAAAGTACCTCTACATAAATATCTAGAGAGTCCATCCTGGCTAAGTAGTTAGCTGTTACAGATCTATCCCAACCTATTCCGACTCGCCCCCACAAAAGAAGGGCTGGATAACATGATGCATCGACACAGTTTGCTCTAATATCCAACCAACATCTCACTCAAATAGTCAATAGCTTTCACAATCCCAAGTAAAACAATGATGGTGGCCTATGAAAACTCGACCACACTGCAAGCTTCGTTATTGTCTGATGTCCATGAGTACCTTCTCTCTGTTGAGCTAGAGTTATCTACGAGACCAGAATACTTAGAGGTTCACCAACCACACATAACAGCAAAAATGAGATCCATTCTTGTTAGCTGGATTGTGCTTGTCCATTACAAACGCCGCCTTGAACCAGAGACACTTCATCTCGCTGTGAACATCATGGATAGGTATCTTGCAAAAGAGAAGATAACCAAGAAGAAGTTGCAGCTTTTGGGGGTAGCTTGCCTTCTTATTGCGTCAAAATTTATAGACGCATATAATGCCTGTGATGTATCACTTATGGTATATTTATGTGACGGTGTCTGTACCGCAAATGACATTGTTGAAATGGAACTACATCTTCTGGTAAGGCTTAATTACCGGATTAGTGCGCCGAACTCACGTTCTTTTCTCTCCATCTATTTGACCGAGTGTCAAGCTGATGAATGTATAACCAGCATTTCTCACTTTATTGTGGACGCAACACTCGTGAGCTATCACTTGTTAGAGTATCTTCCAAGTGAGGTTGCGTGTGCTGCGTTGCTTTTGGCTCGGAAGATTAAAGGGACTGTACCTTGGACTGAGGACCTCACGCGTAGCACGAGTTACGGCGAGGAAGATATTTTACCTGTGGCACGCTGTGTCTTGTCAACTTTGAGCTCGATCGCAGAAGAGCTGAAGATTGTGCGGAACAAATACGGTCGGTTGACGTCGGGTGCGGGGTCGTCCTTGGAAGATCTTTACTTGGAGCTATAGACTCTGCAAACATCACTTAATACAACTTGTTATCGCCAATAGTATCATACATGCAATCTATCTTAATGTTTTTACTCTATTAATATGGAAAGACAAGCAGTAATTACCTGGATCTTAACCATGGGTGCAATAACGCTTTGCTGGCTGACACCGATTTGCACGATGCATCTTTGCATAGCATCATCGAAACGAAGTCTTTTGCTGCATTGCTCAAGTTGTCCCAGACTGTGCTATCAAATACCACCCCCCGCGGCCCTATGGTAGCAGAGTGTATCTCGTGATCATAGTGTCCATTAAATGGTGGGTATCCACATAATACGATGTAACTTACTACCCCTACTGCCCACAAGTCGCAAGATCGATCGTACTGGCCATGTAGTACACCTGGACTCATGTAGTACGCTGTGCCTACCGTTTCTGTCATGTACCCATCATTCTGGGTGTGAGTCCGAGAGAGACCAAAATCTATCAGTTTGATGTATGTGTGATGTTTGTTCTTGTAGATGAGTATGTTCTCTGGCTTGATGTCTCTGTGAACTATGTCCTTTTTGTGTAGATATTCTACTGATTCAAGTATGGACTTGATGATCTCGATAGCTTCGTCTTCTGGTAGACATCCTCTGTCTGATATATTGTTCATAATCATGGTGTATAGATCTCCTCCACTGTATAACTCGGTAACGATATGTACAGAATTTATATCTTCGTAGTAATCTATCATCTTGATTATGTTTGGATGATCGACGGTGCTTAAGGTTTGGACCTCATGCAGGATAAGATCACTCGTCGACTTTGTTTTGTCGATAGTCTTGACTGCGTACTTTGCCCCCGATACTCGTTCGGTACACTCCCTAACCAAAGCAGTGCTGCCCGTACCTAACACATTGTTTGATATGTCATAGTCAACATGAATATCGCTGAATACATCAATCACGATGAGATTGGCAAATCTCTTTGACGAGTGTTCGGTGACATTAGTGCTCTTGGCTTTGCCGTTGTTGTTGTTAATGATGAGTTGGTGCTGCAGTGGCATTGGCATGTCTATCATATATGTCCTCGAAGAAAAAGCCTACGCCTGTGTGTTGACTATGTCAGCTCTAAAACCTTAAGAAATAATTGATGGCGGTTAAGTTGGCCAGAGAAGTTAACCAGTGCTGCATTTATCATACAGAAACAGCTAGCTATGATGGATTCATCTTGTATCACTACAACTATTAGGGCTGCTTTGGGGCTCGTCAAACTCGGAGAATGAAAACTCACTGAATAGAGCCCTTTGGTTGTACCCTTCACCACACTGACAAAAAGAGACAAGCCTTAGAGGAGCCTCAAGAGATAGGTATACAACAAGTAGTAGTAGTCTCCCATACCAACTTCTTCCTGGCAAGTATCTCTCATAAAAAAAATCATTCTCTCTGAAAACCATATACCACGATGGCCCCGAGCAAAGCAAAGAAGAACGCCACTACCGCAAATCCATATGGCAAACTCTCCTACAACATTGGGGCAATCAGCAATAAGCAAGGTTACAGTAACAAGATTACAACTGTCAAGGTTGCAGCCGATAATGTCTTTGTATCGTGGTCTACACGTCCCGGTGCAAAGAATGTGTCGTCATACCTGAAGCCGCTCAAAGATCACTTTGAACTCCATTGCAACGACAATGGAGGGGTACTTCTGGACACTTGGAAGATCAGTGGGTTCCTTACTAGGAAGGAGTTCAACCAGACGGATCCCTTCGAGAACAAGAAGCTAACTGGCTCGCCAGATGCAGCATGGCCGTGGGAGGCGATTGTCACTATCCTCCCCCCACAAATTGACCCTCCCCCAACCGCTGCCAGCGTTGGTAAGCATATTGCTGACGCCTTTACTGCCTTTGCTACCGACAGTAAGGCGTTTGGCAGGAACAAGGTGTCGTTTGCCTTCCACCGTGATGCGTCTGAAGCAGAGCCAGCACCACTTTCAAGGTATGTTTTGGACGAAGACGTTGTCCAAGTCGTCAAGATCATGTATGCACAGCAACACAAGAAGGAGGATGTGTTGGACAACGACGATCTCCTCGAGAGATTCTTTGGTGACGCCGATCGTGGGCGGTCTCTTCTCGAGTTTGAAGCATGGGGTTCCCAGGACGAATATTAAGGGCAACAAAGACACCCAACCTAGTGATGTTTGTGACGGTTGTGGCATGTGAGATCAAGAAGGTGGAGGCTCCCACATGATATTGTGTAATCAGATAAAGTATCTTTAGATTATTGATGATATTATGGTTGTCCAGAGATCAAAAAAGGAGCTCTAATAGTACTCTTGTTTCGTCTAACCTTGTAGCTTGGATAGTTCATTACTATTACGAAGAATGAACAACGCAGTAAAGGGAGTACTATCATGTATTAAGATTAAGGTGTTCTTACCCAACGGTGTCTATCCATCTCACAAGTCCAATGTTAGTGGACATCGTTTCAGTAAAAGGATTCCCGTGTACAGGATTCTATGATTCTAGTAGTCGCCATTCTTGTCTTGCATTTCTCTGGAAAGAAACACCCATTTCTGCTCCGAAGGAAGGTGCCTTGGGGATGAAATCCACTTGATATCTATCCCTCGGGCCATGTATTTCATCCATCGGCGTACACCAATGACAAATACATTGTGTATGTGGAATATGTGACATTCGTCGGCACTGGTGTCAAAGATGTTGATGTGGACTACATCAGATATCCAATCGGCAGTACTTTTACATATGAGACCATTTCCTGCAATTTTCTCTAGTGCTGATCTGATGAGAACTTTTCGAAGATCACAGAAGAGGTCCTTAATGTCTCCAAGTTTACACTGCAACTTTCTAATGTCGCTAGTGTCAGTACCAAACATTGATACAAATGCTTCTTCGAGAAAACTATCGTCCGCGTCTTGGTCGAATGCTTCTGCAAAGATGCAATTCGAGTTGTATATGGATGATAAATAAAACGAGAAGCCATATAAATCGTAGATGATTTCTATGCAGCAATTTATGTCCCGAGAAGAACTCCATGGATCAAACAGGCCATTCTCGGATTCATACATAGACACCAGTGCATCCACAACGTCAATGTATGATCTCTTACATTCATTATGTAGGGATTCCATGTACATTTTAGATAGTTCGTTCCTCAAAACGGGACACAATGTTGTCTGATGTTGGAGTGTACCATGTAAATCCGGCACCTTGAATGATACTCCATCAAATACTGCCTTGCATATGCCCAAATCAAAATTTTTGTTGATCATGTCAGTGACATCAGTTCCTGATTCCACAATGATGAGGTCGATGTCGGTTTCTTTTACACTGCGGTTGAATGGTATGCATGTTTGTCCCACTCCATGTATCTCAATGGGACGACCGTCTGGGTAGCTGAAGTCCAACATTGTTTTGGTGGTGGTGTCATAACTGATGGTGTCATTTTCTGTGCCTGTGTGTCCCATACTATGTGTTCCACTTGGTGTATCCCCATACCGCTCCACATGCATAATTTCATTCACATAGAATGGGCCGTGGTTGACTTTGTCTTCGGTGTAAGTGTGACCTGTTTTGACACTAACCAATGTCTTGTTTGCTTTGTCCACAAGCCAGGATCTAACAACTGGTGCACTCTCTAACGTGCAGTAGATGTCAATATCACTTCCTTCCCATTCAACTCCAAGAATTGCCTGGGTTATTGACGATCCACTGATGACCAAAGACCCAGATGTTATGGTTTTGCACATGCGTCGAAACGACGTTGTTATATCATCTTCTTCCACAAATTCTCTAAACTTATTTCTCAAGACACGCTCCATGCTGCTCTCCAGTGAATTTGAAAGTAGTTTATCAGTAAGAGATTCCTCCCGACCCTCTCTACTAAAGAATGTGACAGAGTCAAATACCCTGTCCGATCTGCAGAGATTGAACGTTGATGCAGGTGTGCAATAATATGACATCTTGACCCATATGTCGTAGGGGAATACCCCAGCGAGTCCACTCCGGGTATCCCCTCTCGACCGTTTGCTACATGTTGATCCATCCGACTCCGTATCATACACCTCCTTGTCATTGATTTTGTGTTTTAGTTTTGCAGGTGATGATGCTGATGAATTGATTTGAATCAGCTGAATAAATGCACTGCTTTCTTTTGACGTATGTCTGATGTCCGGTGATGCATTGGTTGTGATAGAAGTAGAAGGTTCAAAGGCTCCTTCACCATTCCAATTTGATACGGTATGCATAGCCAATCATATATCATCAATATGAATAGAAATTATGGTCTCGTTCTCTCTATATATGGTCCTTGCTACAGAAACTACTCTCCAGAGAGAAGGTAGAAGCATTGTTGGGGAGCCGCAGCGCAGGCCACTCTTGCCTTTTGATAAGGTAGTTGTATGGTCTAGGTACCTTGCTACAGGAACAGGCTGAACTGGGTAGGTCGGGGTACAATAGTCACAGCCTGAGAATAGCGCCATTTGTACAGCCTGAATTGGCCTGAATGTAGCCGGGCTCATGACCTCTGCCTTTTGATAGTTGTATGGTCTAGGTACCTTGCTACACGAATTGTGATGAGAATAGAGCCATTTGTACAATATGTCACAGCCTGAGAATAGCGCCATTTGTACAGCCTGAATGGCCTGAATGTAGCCGGGCTCATGACCTCTGCCTTTTGATAGTTGTATGGTCTAGGTACCTTGCTACACGAATTGTGATGAGAATAGAGCCATTTGTACAGCCTGAGTGTAGCCGGAATGACCGGCTGAGGCTTCTCATTCTTGCTCTAGAAGACCACCCAATCCCAATGTATACCAGCCATATGACTTATTAAACAAACGCGTTACCATATCATTATATTATATTATTACCTCTAGTACAAGGGGGTGCGTATTATTTCATACAGCTGTGGTTAGTTAAAAATTCCTGCTATGTCTGTAACAGAACAGTTATCAATGAACAAGGTAATCCTTGGAGTGAAAGGTTGGACGGAGAACGAAGTGGCTCTAATAGAGTTGTACAGCCAACGAAAGAGCTTTGGTGGTATTAATGAAAGGGCATTGGCAATGTTATTGATTCGTGACGGTGGTGTGGATTATGGCATGCACTGGTGTCCTAATCGAGTGAAAGAGAGCAAAGAATGTGACAAATAAGTAGGTAATAACGTGGCTCTTCAAACAAGCAATAGAAACGCGGGCATTTGTGAAAAATACAATGGTTATTGGCATATGTTATTGGCAAAACTTTGCGGTAAATAACACCCAGAAAGTAGTAAACATGACGATACTATAATCGTTACTTGCCATAAAGTTTATCATCATCTACATCACATATCATTTTCATATTCAAACCAAACACCGTCCCTTGTCTTTTTATCACTCTCTGAAAGTTGCCACATTGCGCGGGCACGACTGGTGCTATCAAATCATCACAACCGCTCCGACATGTTAAAGTACATCGACCTCTCCATCAGTACCTGTATCGGTAAATATGCTTGTAGATGAAATATACATCCTCTAAGTATTATTAAATGTTGCACATTTTATTTCTATTGCAATCCCATCAAGGCAACAAAAAACTAGACTCTTCCATATCAACCGAGGTCATCTGCATGTCTAACAAACAACAGAAGAGATTGATTAAAGTTTACGTAAAGACTTCTCCCCTATGACGCAAGCCTGTCGTTTTCTGTCTAGTAGCTTCTCCATTTCTGACTCTGTAAATGTTGTTTTGGACATTTAGGGAGATTGTAAGTTGTGAATAAGCATGATACCTAAGAAATCGATACTCACCAAGGTCTGGATTCAAAGCAATGTTATGGTCTGGTTCCCAGCTGTCACTATCCTTTCCATATCCTTTCCAACGAATTTTCCACTCTCTGCCTTTACAACCCTCGCGGACGTCCAGTAACTTGTCCACCTCGAAGTAGATGTCATCTTTCGGTTGTTGACTCAATGTGTAATCAATTGTTTTGGTTGGTATCCTCAAATGATGGCGATATAACACCTTCCTGTGAGGGCGAACTCGTGTGTATCTCCACAATGACACTGTGTCTTTCGAGTACCAAGAGAACGCTTGCTTTGGGGGGATGTTCTTTATTTCTATTAAATCGCATTTCCACCAGCGGTTATCCAAACTCATTGGATATGGGCATACGATCATCGATCCAAGAGTACGAAGTAAATTGTCGCTGTGTATGTGTTTCTCAAGCTCAACCTGTGGTGCTCTTGATGTATCGTTTGTTTGGCTCTGGAGCATGCATCCATCAGCATTGTTAAAGTACATGTACACTATTTCGTCTCCATTCAATGCAACCGAATATTTGTCGGGTGGTAAAGAAGGTATAGGTACATATGTTCGATGCAGGATAGTAATACTACTGAAACCACTGGTCCTCTCCTCTGCAAGTTTACATCTCATATAATCCGATTCAACGCCAATGTTTGCTTTGGCACCCGTCAATTCAGCACTAGCAATAAGAAAAGGAGCCCTACCAACACCCGATTCGACAACAGTGAAGTTGTGTGTCTTCTTCGTTGCACACATCATCACGTGCTCCAGAATAAATCTACTAAAATTAGTGCTCGTCTCGCCACCATTGCTCGTTCGACTCGTGTTTGTTTGTCCCACAATGTACTCCTGCATTTTGGTGGTGGTATGGAGGAGGTTCACAGAGTAACGTGATGATAATGATAGTATTGGTATTGTAAGAAGAAGACCACACGATGTTCCTATCAATCCAAGCCAAGCCAACTTGCTATATCATACATAACAAAGAGGATAGCATTCCTGTGGCTTGTCTAATTTTGAAGGGCCCTTGTAAAGCCCTTCAGGATTTTGAAGAGAGAGATGCTTGGTATTGGTACTGAGCCCCAGAGGCGCCGCTGTCTCGATGGTATCAGATAATCAAGTCTTATGTGTCTTGTCTTGTGCTGACTATCTATCATATCATCATTTCCAAAAATAGTCATTTTGTTACCTCCACCCAGTGAGATACAACTAATTGACATAAAACATGGAGGCAACGGTCAAGAAACAAGATCAAGATGGCGATGGCACAAATGCTGTCAAGATTGGCAGTGGCAGCAAGAGAAATGGAGATACCAACAATAAGATGACACGCCCAAGGGCAAAACTTAAGTTTGGGTTGGACAAAACGCGACTTCCATTGGTGTCTGGCAAAGGTAATTATTGTAAAGCTGTTGGGGCTAGAGAAAGATGGCAACGTGACAGTCAGTGGGACTCTGTAACCACAGGTGCTAGGAAATTGCCGGCTGATATAAGGTATATGGTTGTGGATGTTGAAACACATGACTGGAAGGAAGGAACAGACGTCTGGGATGGTCGTATTGTTGAGATTGCTTGGGGGCTGTTCAGTGATGAAGGGAACTGCCTTGAATCAAAACAATATCTGCTCAAGCCCCACGGGTACAAAGAAATTGCCCGAAAGGCAACAGCAG
>Ga0194021_1000011_pt1 | contig 12063 bp, 12 predicted proteins | sample BRC_78_MG_FD_140349 | JGI IMG/M metagenome (GOLD analysis project Ga0194021, IMG submission 140349) | Sediment microbial communities from the Broadkill River, Lewes, Delaware, United States - BRC_7-8_MG | ecosystem: Environmental > Aquatic > Freshwater > River > Sediment | place: USA: Delaware... | reverse complement strand
GCAAAGATGAACTCAAGTACTGGCTACAAGAGCTTAAGAAGGAAGCTATTAAGACTAACCGTAAGTGGGCTGAACGGCTTGGCATTAGCGTTAGCGCTGCCATTACTGCTGTTAAGCCTTCCGGTACTGTGTCTCAGCTGGTTGATAGCGCATCAGGCATACATCCTAGATACTCAGATCAGTACATTCGACGAGTAAGAGCAGACGCACGAGATCCACTGTGTTCTGTCTTAGAGGCTTCAGGAGTGCCCGTAGAGGACGACGTGATGTCACCCAGTACTAAGGTATTCTCGTTTCCCATAAAGTCCCCTGAAGGCGCTGTAGTGGCTTCTGACATGGGTGCTATGGAGCAACTTGAGCTATGGGAGATGTATCAGGACCACTGGTGTGAACACAAGCCGTCCATGACGTGCTACTACAGGGACGATGAGTTTCTTGAGGTGGGACAATGGCTGTACAATAAGTTCGACAAGGTGAGTGGCATTAGCTTTCTACCTTACTCAGAACACACGTACCAGCAAGCGCCCTATGAGCCTGTGGATCTTGAGACTTACAAGACGCTTGCTAAGGAGTTCCCAGACAACATTGAGTGGGACATCGTGGAGGCTAGTGACATGACCGAAGGTGCACAGCAGTTAGCGTGTGTCTCCGGGGTATGTGAAGTCTAGTTAAAACTTGGGGGCTACAACGGCCCCCTTTGTTTTAGTTTATCCCTAGTTCTCTTCTTCTCTGTTTTTCTTCTTCTTTCTGATCTCTTTCAATCTTACGTTCAGCACCACCAAGTAACCAGTAGTAAGCTGCTTTGCCTATCACCGGAACCTTAGCCATTGCCTTGTTGAAAGAGTCTGAGTCTTCTTCCTGCGTTGCTAGATCAACTAAAGATTTACCTGCTTCGTCTGCCATGTTAAAGACAGCGGGTGTAACAATACCCAAAGACCATTGACCTATGCCGCCTTCACTTAACTGACGCTCTCTAGCGTATTTATTCATGAACACTAAAGCCATCCAAGTTTCAAAAACTTTATCAGGAAACTTGTCTATGTCAAACTCTTTGGTTTGCATAGCTTCTCGTGCAAGACCAACAGATCCTCCCGCTAAACCAATACTGGCTGCATAACTGGCAAGGTTTGTAAAACCTTCTTTGTAATTACCCTTTGCCACTTGACCCGCAAAATCTCTACGCATAATGTCTAGCTGCTTGATTGCAAAACTTTTAAGAGCGTACAGGATTCTACCGTTAGGAGCTTCTAAATACTTCTGTGGCATCTCTGACAGAGTTATGGGTTGTATGTCGGACAATTGATTAAACAACAAAAGCTTTACGTTGTCCGTCATTCTTCCTGCTCTGAGATCCTCTATTAGATTCTGAGTTTCGTCCCCAAAGGTTGCTCGCCATTTGTTTGTTATCTTTTCAGGATTCTTCAGGGCAAGCTGAGTATTGTTTTTGTGTGCGGCACTTATAAACGTATCTTTACCCAGTCTGTCTATAAACTTAAAACCACTGTACGTCATTACACGGTCAAGAGAGTTTGCAAGGATTCCGTTTGTGTTTATGTCTGCAGAAATGTTATTGATAACACCCATCTCTTCTGCAGAAGTTTCTGTCTTTTTACGCGCAGCTGGGACTAGGCTCCGTACAGTATTTTTAAAGCCATTCATGTAAACAGAAGCGCCTATGTCGGCCAACTGAATAACCGCAGAATCAAATTGAGCTAGTAACGCACCAGTCTGTATGTCCTTGGCCGTGGTAGTCAAAGCACTGCCGCTTTTCTCCCCTGTGACAAAACGAGCTTGAAGAAGCATGGCTAAATCATCGGCCTGTTCTGGAGAAATCTCCCCTTTTAACAACGGCTCCCTAACAAAGTTTCCTATGCTTGCTTCTAAGTCCACTTTGTTGCTGTCATCTAGAGCAACATTCTTACCAAAAAACTTTCGTTTTTCTATTTCTCTTACGGCACTGTTGATGTAAAAGCTCAGAGACTCTGGAGCAGAGTAGTAAAAGTCCTTTAGTGTCTCGTCAACTTCTTGAATACTTCTCCTTTTTGCCAAACCCAACTGATAAGCCGACCTTCTACCGCCACGTAAAACTCTGTTTATGACATCTGTAGTTACTGTAGGATCTAGTTCTTTCCAACTGTCTAGCTTTTGTCTTTTAGCTTCTTTACTCAAAGCTTCTTCTAGTCTTGTCTTTTCAGTTTTACCAAAAGAGTTCAGAAGTTTGCCCAGTTCTTTGACTGATCTAGGGAAGTAGTTTTCTACAAAACCCACGTCTACTCCGTTTGCTCTAAGTTCTTTGTGTAAAACATTTAAGACACCTTCAGGTCCGGTTACTTTCTGCAATGGTCCTAAAAGTTCTGGGAAGGAAGCTCTAGCTATGTTGTCTGCCTTTTGAAAATCACCGTTAAACAACGCAGCTTCAAACTTACTGTACTGAGCAGCGTTAGCTCCTTTCCTAGCTTTAGCAGCTAAAGTCATAAACTCAGAAGCTTGTTCTATGTTTTTCTGTATACCGCTGTGGGTGTCATACTCAAACTTACGCAGTCTTCCAAAGACAGGTTCACTGATATTTCTAACAACAGTGGACACAGGAGCCGCTACAGCATCTAAAACCTTACGTGTCTTCTGTAAAGCAACTATAGGGTTAGCTTTAGCAGCAGCAACTTTAGCTGCCTCTTGTTGAGAAGGTATCTTGATTTTCCCGTGGGCTACTAAGTCAGCAGCTTCAGAAGCAGAAATACCTAAATTTCTTCTGGCTCGTGCTAAGTTTTGCTTTGGTTGTAAACCTTCGGAAGCTCCAGTAATTAACTCGTCTTCTACTTTTGAAGACATGTTGTCAAGAGCCTTCTGTTCTTTTTTAGCCTTTTGTTTAGCTGTAACGAGTTTGACAGCTTTGGTTGTTGCTTCGGCTGTTTTAGCAAACGCAGCACCACCAGCAGCACCAACAACTGTAGACTTAGCCAAGTCGACTACATCCAAGTCTCCCTCTGCTGTTTGCTCAGCTGCTTCTATTTCTAAACCCAATAATGCTCCAGCTTTAGCAGCCCCTGTTACGCCTTTACCCACAGGAGCTAATGTTGTTGGAGACATCAGCATTCCTGTTAGACTGCCTAATATTTCAGCAGATCCTGACTTACCTTCTTCCTCTTGGAAGATGATTACGTCTTTGTGTTCGTCAAGGACTGACTGTTCTCGCCGCTGTAGCAAAAAGTCTCTACGCTCGTCATAGCCCATTTTGTCTACAAAGTCGTCCCCATAAAGCTCTCGTGGAGACTGGTAGCTAATCAGACCGTCTTCACCTCCAATGGTTATTTCACCCATTGGCGTGAAGGCTTCTAAGGCTAGACCCCAATTGGATACGTCAGTATGAGAAGAGTCATAAGCAAACTCAAACTCGTCAAGCCAACCGATGTCTGCTTTAGGCTTTTCTACAGGCTTAGGTTGTGCGGCTTGTTGTGGTTGTTCTTGAGCTTCTAAAGCAAGATACCTGTCTCTAAGTTCAGAAGCAGCTTCCATATTGTCGTCGTCAAGAGCGCGTTGTATCGCCTCTTTTAGTTGCTCTTTAGTAGCCACTATGGTTCCTTACTGTTGCGGTACTTGTTTTGCTTCTTTGATGTATTCGTCAGCGTCTTTTTTAGGTTTTGGACGACCTCTCCTGTCAACAGACGTACCGCTATCTTTTTCACTAGATCCAAAGAACCGTGCAAAAAAACCTTCTTTTTGGAAATCACCTCTTTCCTCATAAGCCTTTTCATAAGCTTCTTCAACAGAGTCTACTTCTTTATTTCTGATTAACTCATTGACTCTAAAAGCAAACTTAAACTGGGCCTGATCTTGTTCTCCTTTTGACAACTCAGTATAATCAGAGTCTTTGCCCAAATAAGTAGCAGCGATTATTAAGTCACTTCTATCAATATCCTTAAGACTTTGCTGCTGGTCTTTAGTTATTTTCTGTAGCCTTTCTGCATCAACAGGTTTCCATTCTTTCGTTTCAGGGTCCATGTACCCCGGAAACTCATCTTGTCCCGGTTTTGTTACGTCAGCAGTCCAGACAACTTTACCGTCCAAGACCATTCTTTGCTTATTTGTGTATTTTGTTGTAGGCTCACCAGCACTAAGTTTTTGGAATCTGTCAGTTATTTGACTAGCAGTTATTATCCCAAGCTCAAGTTCTTCTGCTACTTGTTGTCCTACTTCTCCTCTCTTTCCAAGCTCCGCAATAAGTTTTGCTTCTTTGTCGCTTTTTTGCATATTAGTTACAAGTCTTGCAAAACTAGCTTCATCAACTCCTTCGTACTCTCCAGCTTCTATTTGAGCTTTAAGGGGCGAATCTCCTAATCCAAGGCTGTTTAAGTACCTTAGTTGAGCAGCTTTCCCTCTCGCAGCTACTGCTTTTGCTTTATTATGTTCTTGTATCGCGGCTCTTCCTTGAGTAGGCGTTGCTTGGTTTGACCGCAATAAGTTAGCCAGCATCGGGTCTTCTAACTCAGTTTCTATTTGATTAGCTAATTGCGTAACATTTTCTTCTTGGGTTCTTCTTAACTCTTCAGCCTGTTCTTGTTGTTCTATTTGGCTTATTTTTTCCCCTAATGCTAATCGCTGTTGTGGGTTTTCTTCTTGTTCAAGCTGAGACTGTAACATGCCTTTTCTTCCAGCAAGAGTCGTCGTATCAAACTGAGCCATCTGTTGCCTAAGTCGGTTTTGTTGAAGCTGACCCGGAATACCACCAATAGCCTGACCTAAGCCAAACATACCCTGAGCAAACTGAGGACGACCTAAGTTTGCTAGGAACTGTTGTGAAAATGTAGCCATTGTGTTCTCCTTACTTAAACAAACCGCCTAGTGCGCTTGAAGCTAGTCCAGCACCTAGATTGCCTACTAGACTTGCTTGGCCTAAACCAGACTGTAGCAGTGCTTCAAGACCTGTAGTATAAGTTTCACCATAAGCGCCTGCTTGCTCAGAAAGTGCACGTCGTGCTTGTTCAGCAGCAGTCATTCCGGGCTGTAAAGCACCTATTAGCTGAGCCTGTGGTACGTAGCCAGCAGCTAACATGCCTGAACCTAAACCAGCCTGTCGTTGTTGCTCTTGTCCTGCAAACTGCATTGCGTTCAACATTGCTTGGTTTCTGGCTTCTTCCTGAGCTTTGGCTAATACAAGAGCTTCCGGTGTTCCTCCGAACATACCAGTAGTAACACCTAAGCGTCCTTGTGCAGCCAGACGTTGCTCTAGTGCAAGCCTCTGTCTTTCCTCTTCAGGAGACATTGCTGTACGCATACGCTGGTACACTTCCTGCTCACGGTCAGCTGTAGGCATTGCGGCTTGCTCAAAGAACATCCCAGCGCGTTCCATCTGTTGTCGCTGTAGAGCTTGCTCTTCGGGAGAAGTCTGCAGCTGGTACGTCATCTGACCCGTAGTTGGATCACGCTGCATACCAAACTGACCACCAGTAGCTGACGTTACGGTGTAGGGTTGAAACTCAAGCATGCCAGAAAGTTGCTCAGCAAGTCCACCTTCGCCAGCCAGCTCTTCGTAACCTTTAGTTCCTATTTCTGCCAGCTTGTCATAAGCTTCTTTGGTAAGAAGACCTCCAGCAGCGCCTGTCAATAATTTTAACAGTTCGTCCATTAGTACGCCCCTCCGTCAATAGTACCAGTTGACAACGTACCAGTAAACGCAAACCCAGCCATTGTTACAGTCCCCGTAAACGTAGGACTAGCAGTATCTGCTTTAGTTGCTATGGCTGTACCAATGTTGTCAAACTCAGTTTCAAACTCAGTTCCTCTGATTCTTTTGCCACTGTCACCGGAAGGTAAACTATCCTTAGCAGCAAAGTCAGTAGTTTTAGTATAGTTACTCATATTGTTTTACCTACCAGTGCTAATACATTAATGTCTTGTAAAGACAACTCTTGTCCATTTATGTCAGATTCCAAACCAATTGTTAATGTTGAACCACTACTATTAGTGTTGATAGCTTCTCTAGAAGTAAGCTCTCCTTCAGAGAACTCAGCAAAAGACACAGCAGATAGTGTAGACAAATCTACAAAAGAACCGCTTATGTAAACATAATAAGTGTCTGTTGCTGTATCAAAGTAGCTGTCTCCGTTTAACAAAGCACCTCCTCCTGAACCCGTAGTGGGAGCTGAAGTAAAGTCGCCAAGAAACTTATTGACTACATAAACACCGCCAGTTAGCGTAGAAGAAATACCATAAGAGGACAGTTCGCTAAATTCGGGATACTCGTCTAGGCCATATTCTCCTTTTCCCTGACTCCTGATAGTAATAGAAGCAGAGTTATAAGCAGTCCCAAAATCATAAGACCACTTTAAAAAAATTCTAGCACCGCTGCCGCCAATCAAAGTTGGTCGCAGTTTTTTTAGAAATTTAATCTTAGACGGATCTCCAAATGTTAGCTCTGGACTAAAGTATTTTAAACGGTAGGAACTACCATTGTCTTGATAACCAGCATATCTTCCAAAACCGCTGGTGTTGCCTATAAGCAAATTACCGTTGTCTCTGCTTTCGTAACACTTAAACCCTGTTCCCGGCCAGCGTGTTACTCTGTAAGACCCATTTTCTAACGTACCTCTTATGTCAAAACAATACGTCGTGTCCTGATTGCTAAAGGTAAGCAAGTAGAAGTTTTCTTCCGGGTGGTACACTGACTTGTACAACTCGTTTGCTTCATTAATCAGCTGAATAATATCCTTAGTGATTGTAGAAGACAGTGTAGTCAACGGCATTGACTTTTCTTGTATTGTTCTACCAAAACTCTTAAGTCCGGTCTGAGATAGAAACAAAACGTCTGAACCTGTGTATTGCACAGTGTCTCTACCTATACAACCAATCCCAGCTACCGTATCCGACAACTGCATACTTGCAGGAGCTTCAGCACCTGAGTAAACCACAATACTGTGCTTACCGAAGATAATCAACGCGTTGTTATGTGCAGCCAGTGCTACAATTTCGTCATAACCATCAGGCCAAACCTTAGAAATGTCAATAGACCCTGCTGTTCCTCCTGACCAATCCTGACCTATCAAAAGATCTGACCAGTAAATTTTAGACTTTTCTGTAGCAAAATCAGCAGTCCATAATCGACCATAAGCAGCCAAAACTTCGTTGCCGTACATCGTAAGAGCTACACCAGCAGCTCCTGAAACTGAACTAAGCTCTTCTACTGCTTTTGACGTGCTGTCATACACTAGAGGTTCGTGTCCACTCTGAAAGAAGTAAATCTTGTCGTTAAACGTGACCATCTTCCAATTATCATCAGAGATTGTGTAACCACTGGGCGTTTCGTCAACCAGAGTTTCTGTGCCGCTTAAGATCTTATTATTTCCTACTGAAAATACTTTAATGTTTCCCGCGTCGTCTCTAAACTCTTTAATTGCGCGTAACGGGTTTGTCGAAAGATCTGCACTAGTCTGAGTAGAAGAAAACGTAGCAGTCGTTCCAGAAGTACCGCCAGTAAGTGTCTCAGATGCACTGAAGGTTCCTGAACGGGTGTCCTCTATGAGCAACACAGTCCCATTGTACACTTCGGTAATCGTTGCTGTAGCGCCTGAAGTTCCTCCCGTAATTGTTTCGTTTGGTTGAAATCCCGTGGTGTCGTCCACTACGACGTACTCAAACGTAGCTTGTGTAAGCAACACATAGCCTTTACGGGCAGCAAGACGCCCACGATTGTCAATCACTGCGTTGTCTGCGCTTTCAGCAAAAGACGGATCTTGAGACAACGGAGAATCTTCGGTATTGATACCTTTGAAGCCCGGTGCGACAAGATTTATGCTTTTGAGTTCCTGTGCCATACTACTGCCTTACGGAGTGTAAAATATAGTTTCTTCTGGGTGTCTACCAGCGTCCTGTGCAATCGCATCGGACAGGTACTTGTTAGCCATCTGGAAATACTCCTGAGTCGAAGTCCCACCAGTTTCACCACGTTCTCGTGCTGCCAGTGCCACTGCTAAGTGTACTACGGGCATCGCAGGTATCTTCAGCTTGTCATCATCAGCACTCAAGTCGGGGTTACGCAGGGCACAGTTGAAGCGCAGTGAGTACACACCGTCAGGCTTAGGATACAAGTCAACCAGTGTGTCTCCGTCTGCGTTGACACCGTTGTACGTGAAGTACTCAGGTGAGCCTGTGCGTGGCTCAGCAATCAAGTACGCCTCGTCAAACCAGTTGTTTGTCTGGTAGCTCATAATGAAGTTAGACGTGTCATTCAGGACGTTCAACTCCTTGATGCTGTTCTGGCTACCTGTGAGTGCGTAGTTGAACACGTCAGCAGTCGTAGTAATCGTAAGCGTAGTCCTGAGTGCAGACCAGTCCCATGAGTTCTCCACGAGATCTTTGGCATCATTAACGATGTCACCAATGAGCTTACTGTACGCTGTGGTTTGTACTGAAGATACTTCTGTCTCACGAAGCCTCCTGAGTACGTTGTTGACTAAATTAAGATAAGTCATTAGATCATTCCTTCAAACAAACTTTCGCCAATAATACGGTCTAGTTCTCTCATGTAGTCTTTGGGTTGATACTGTACTCCCACGAAGCCCGGAAGTTGATAACTTAAGCCGCCCATGTATCCACCTCGTGGTGCTGGCGCTCCGGGTGCACCTCTAGCTCCAGTAGCTCCGGTTTCACCGCGTTCGCCTTGCTCACCTTGTAGACCATCTACGCCATCCCTACCGTCTACTCCGTCTCTACCGTCACGTCCATCTACACCGTCTCTACCGTCTTGACCATCGACACCATCGACACCATCACGTCCATCCTGACCGTCTACTCCGTCCCTACCGTCTTGACCGTTGGTGACTACTGGTGGCTCATCGCCAGCATCTTCTTCTACCTGCTGCGGGTCTTCTTTTCTAGGGACGAGTACAGGCTCTTGAGGGTCTGCTTTACCGTCATCCACTTTACCATCGTCAGGACCAAAAGTCTCACCTACGTTTGGATCAAATGGGTCGCCATCAATTATATCAGGAACACCGTCATTATCAGCATCAGAGTCTAGATAGTTAGGTATACCGTCTTGATCAAAGTCTTCTTCCTGAGAATACTCTGGAAGCATGTCTGGACTTGGGCCTAAACCACCGTCTTTTTCAGGCACGCCTTCTTCTTCTTCTGCAGTACTTTGACCAAGAGGATCAACGTCAGCAATTTCAACTTCTTTTTTAACAGGGGCGTCTTGTTCAATAGTTGTATCAGCAGGTAGCTCAGCTTCTCCGCCTATGTCTTCACCTTCTGGTTGTGCTACCCAGTTTCCTTCTGCGTCCTGTACGTAAAAGTTACCGTCGTCACCAGAGATGCCAACAATGTTGCCTTCTTTGTCTACAATAGTCCTGCCACGAGGTGGTAATACTTTAGCAGGAGGCTTGTCTTCTTCTGGCCCATCAAACATACCGTCAAAAGCGTCTTCTTCTGTCTCCTGCCCAATGTCGTCTGCAGTTCCGTCTCCTGTCAGATCATCGTCTACATCAAGAGTCCCTTCTTCCACACCTTCAATGGTATTTGTATCTGGATTAAACCCTATTTGTCTTCTGACTTCTTCACCCAGAACACTACCTAACCAACCGCCTTGTTCTACTCCACTTAAGCCAGTTGTAGATATAACACTTGTGGCTGCGTCAAAGATTCTTTCTACTGTAGTTCCTTCTTCACCAGTAAAAATTTCTCCTATGGGTCTAAAAACACCTTCTTTTATTACGCCCCAAGTTTCCTCTGCTGCACTGTAGACAGCTCGTCCTATTTCCTGAACGCCTACAAAGTTACCGTCTTCGTCAAATATCTCTATTTTAAGTGGCTCACCGTTGACTTCAAAGTTTACCGGAATCATGATCTCTAACAGTAGACCTTCTTCCGGATCAACAGTAAGTGTGACTGGTCCTTTCAACTCATTAAGAGACGTGTCCATCCACTCTTCAAAAAGATCATCAACGCTTTTAGGACCACCGCTAGGTGCTGGACCAAAGATAGCAGTCTTAATAAAGTCTCCACCAGCTTCTAGTGCCGGTAATATCTGTTCTTCCCAGAATACTTCTTTGACGCTTTCTTCTGTTGCGTACTTGTTACCCTCAGTAAAAGCCCGTACAGGATCAGACGTAGCGTTGTGCTGCTGTAGTTGATCTTTAACTTCTCTTGGACCTATGCCAAGAACTTCAGACACTGCTGCTAGTTGTTGTTTAGAAGGCTCAAAGTATACGCCTCTGGCTCTTTCTAAAGCTTCTTCGCTAGTGTCTAGTGGCGAGCCGCTGAACAAGATCCCTAAAGCTTCACCTACTGTATAGTCGCCTTCGTACAGTCTAGGTAGTATAACTAGCAGAGGATTAGGGTTACCTCCTTCTGGTGTACTGGGACCAAACTCGTTGTAAGTATCCCAGAAAGTCCTAAAGCGTGTTCTGGGGTTAATCGTAGGCGCTGTGGGTGTGTCAGCCAGACCCGGAAGCGTCTTACCGCCAGTCAACATTGGTGCAGACATCTTAGCCATTACTTAGACACTCCTGTACGCTTCTCATAAGTCCTCATAGCGCCTAACCCAAGCATCCCCATCAACACGGGCATCATAGTAGCCGTGTCAATCAGTGGTACTACTACGTCAATCTTTAGCAACGCAAGTACAAAGTTGGTAAACGGTATTACCATGAAGTTTCCCATCATGCCAAATACGCAGCACCATCCCACCGCTGGACGCCATCCAGAGACAAACAGAGACTTATGCTGAGCTTCGGCCTTGTTGACCTCCAGCTGTCCCTTAGCAAGCTCCTGAGCGTGTCTCTGAGCCATCGTAGCGACTTCATGAGCCAACTTAGCCTTTTGGTCCTTGTCCTCCACAAACTTGTCTAGGAGGCTTGTGACTGGTCCTATGAGCTTGTCTATCACTTGTTTACTACCTGTTTGTTCCAGATGTCAAACAACGTGGAGAGCTTCTCGTCATGCGTCTCGTTAATGCCTGAGACTCTGTTAATGTCAATCTGAAGCTCGTTCATGCGTTCCTGTAGACGCTGTAGTTCTGCCTGTCGGTCCTCCAAAGACATTATCTTAGCATTCTGCACAAGATCGTCAGGAAGCGCCCCGCGTAATCCAAGTGGCCATTCACGGACAAACGAAGCGTTCTCACGTATCGTCATGTCCTGTATGGACTGCCCATGTTCCAACGTGGTGATACGCGAGTTTAAGTCAGCGTACCCTGCTGTAACAACTGCTACACCCAAGACAATACTCACGAGATTCCTGAGTGGTATCGTGAGGTCCGTGTTGTCACTTAATTCTACCATAGAATACTAACCATAGCAGCAGAAGCTGTAGTCAACACAGTTCCTACAACAAGCCACGCAAGCTTCTCCCAACGAGCAGCATGAGAGTCCGTGACTTTGCGTAGCTCACGGAGTTCTACTACTGCTTCAGCCCAACGCTCACCACACTCTTTCTCGTGTTGTGCTATGCGCTCAAGGGCGTCAATGGCTAAGTTGCGTTCTTCTTCGGTCACTTCTTAGCATTCCCAACGTTTAGCGCAAGCGCGTCAATGACTGGCTTTAGATACTTAGCGATGAACTCGTCATCCTTAGTCGTAGGCGTGACTGCTGCAATAGCTGATGCCAGCGTAACGACAGCGGTGAAGATGTTTACGATTGTCCAAAGGTCGATCATTACCAAGGCACTCCATTAGCCTGCGTTGGGTTCTTGTCGCTTTCAATCTTGGCTGCAAGCGATGCTTCAATAGCGTCCTGATCGACACCGTTTGCCCAACACCAGCCCAATACCTGAGACTCCGTAAGATCGTCGTAAGGCGTAAAATCAGGGCTTGATGCGTCGTAGGTAAAGCCGCAAGTGCCATAAGATGATGCGCTATACGTTACGGCTGATTCGCCTTCGCCTACGGTTTCAGAATCGGTTGCTCGCCAGTGGGCAACGATAACGCCCCCGTCAGATAGCTCACGTTCAAGGGTTGAGATTGTCCATGTTGTTGCCATTAGTTAGCTCCTTCTAGTGCTGCGATACGTGCAGTTAGTGATTCAATTAGGTCTTGTTGTTCTTGGATGGCTTTAACAAGCATTGGTACTACTT
>Ga0194021_1000010_pt1 | contig 12272 bp, 15 predicted proteins | sample BRC_78_MG_FD_140349 | JGI IMG/M metagenome (GOLD analysis project Ga0194021, IMG submission 140349) | Sediment microbial communities from the Broadkill River, Lewes, Delaware, United States - BRC_7-8_MG | ecosystem: Environmental > Aquatic > Freshwater > River > Sediment | place: USA: Delaware... | reverse complement strand
TACAGCACCGCCTTCAGACGTAGCTGTTAGGCTTGCACCCAAGCCATCATTTACAATCTGTGTCAGTGCCATAACCTATCTCCTTATGCGTAAGGGCTATCACCAAGTACGTCTGTATCCCAAGCAGCTTTCAAGCCAGCGATGTCAGTTGCAGCATCAATAGCGGCATCTGCTGGGGCATCACGAAGGTCATCTTTTGCAGAAGCAATAGCGGTTGTGCTTGCCCCTGTTTCAAGTGCCTTCATCAGTTCTACGTCTTTCTCTTCAAGCAACGGCTTGCGTACTTCACGGATTTTGTCCTTGAAGATTTCTTTTGCTTTGGTCATGTCTTCTGAAATCACAGAACCTGACAGTGACCATGCTCCCCGGAAATCCCGGTTTGCAGGAACAGTAACCGATGATGCGTCAGCTTGATTACCGTCCTTGTCAACAATGTATGTTGTTACAGCCATGATATTCTCCTTATGCTGCTTCATCAAGGGTTGTTAAGTCGTCAGAGATACGCCATGCGTTTCTCCACTCACGAGTAGATGGTAACTGTTCCTTGCTACATATTACCATTTTAGGGCGGTTGCCCTCATCCCAAGTCTGCCATACAGACTGAGGAACGTCCTTCTTAATTAAGTATTCAATCGCTTCTTCTTCTGTCATAGCCTCAACAGGTTCTGTCTCATGCAACAGGTAGCCACGAGTATGCTTCTTGAAATCTTCCTGCGCTTCGTCTTTGGCAAGTTCGTGATATACCCAGACAGGTGGTAGGATACCGCCTTGCATCGCTGCTGCCATCCAGTTAGGGTCAGGCACAAGTATCTTGGCGCACTCATCAATGCTGTCCTCATAGACCACACGGTAGTCTGACTGGTGCGGCTCAAGGTTTTCCTTTGCCCAGCACAATCTATCCCAGAGATGTGTACCTTGAAATTCAGGTGTCTGCATTATGCTAAGTCTCCTACGCACATCATATATTGAACACGGTCTTCAGCACTTCCACTGTAGTCGTAAGTAAAAATCTTAGCCGCACTAGAACTTCTAGTTGAATCTACCCCAGCAAAATTGTTTTTATTTTGGGCAGAACAAGTGGATGAGTAGTCGTTAGCATCAAAAGATGTAGAAAAAGTATACGTTGTATCTCCTGTGCCACCGTCAGCAATGCTGGAAATATTTAAGCTATTCAAAACTGCTTGCGTACCTACTTGATTTACAGTACCCCAAACCTTCGCACTACCATTAACAACATAGCTGGTGGATATATCAGCACCAGCACCTGTCTCGATTGTATCTGCTATAATCTTGCCAGCCATTATGCTAAGTCTCCGTGAAGTGCAACCGAGTTATATTGCCTGTCTTGTGACACGCCATCAGTTGACCGATAGCTACCTATCTGTGCGGTTGTTGTTGTCGGTGCGGTAGCAGTCCAATTTGTTGATGCCGCATAGCCATTCGTATAATTCAAAACATAATCACTGGTATTAAAAGGGTTGCTAAATGTTAATGTTGTGATTCCAGTTCCATTATCAGAAATGCTAGAAACTGAAAAACTGACACGAGATGCAATAGTGCCTGTACCGTTAAAGTTTATCCAAGCCTTAGCAACCCCCTGTTGCAGTTGCATAGTAGCCGCACCGCCCTCAGAGGTAATCGTCACATTGCCAGCAGCAGTCTTGCCAGTGAGGTTGTCTGTAATCACCGTACTCATGCTAGGCCTCCTATTGACGCAACCCAAACTTTACTGTAGTCCCACATTCCCCCAGAAGAACTTTCACTTGAACCATAGGCCGTGCCATACTGTACTGTTGTTGTAGTTAAGGCGTCTATTGTGTTTGCTGAATTTGTGCCTACATTCACTGCACTTAAACCTCTACCAGAGCCGCTCGTAGAACTAGTACCGTCATCCGCTGTATTAAATAAAGATACGGTTATACACCTATCGTGAGCAGAAGAAAAAGCAGATGTTATGTTAAGCGTATAAACCCCTGTTTCCTCATCTGTGACACTGCTTACGTTGAGCGACCCCTCAATGTTATTATTAACACCATCCCAAGAAATCCACTGTTTAGTAGCCTCTTGCTTAGTCAGCGTGACAGGGCTACTGCCGTCTGCCGCTACGATTGTATCTGCTTTTAATGTACTCATAGCGTCACCAATGTACCACCAGAGTTAACAGTCAGGGTTACCCCTGTTGCTACTGTGAGTGGCCCTGTTACGTTAGCGTTCTCTGTTGCCAAAATAGTCGTATCCGTGTTGAGTGTCTGAGCATTAATACGGAAGATACCGCCTGTCTTAAAGTTACCTTTGTTTTCCTCTGGCGGTACTACCGACCCCATTGATGTACCCATGTACATAACAAAGATGTTGCCAGTACCGCTAGATGGGGCAGCGGAGAATGTTAGGGTAGTACCATCAGGCACAGTGTAGGAATCTGTCGGCTCTTGCACAACACCATCTACAGACACAACAATGTCCTCTGCCCGAACTGTTCTGTTCAGGGTAAACGTGGTTGCTGAACCTGTGCCGTTAAACTCCTGCTTGGCAGGGCGGCTTTGGAAAGCTGTTATTGGTGCTGCGCCTTGATACGCCATGCCCTACTCCTTATGTAATATCTAGGTGGCTAAGTACAACGTCAACAGACGATGCAGTGTCAGACTCAACAGTGATTGTATCACCCGGCTCCATTACCACCTTCTGGTCTCCACCAACCACAACTAAAGAACCACCTACAGGAATGGGTGCTGCTTTTACAAGGTGAACATTATCCACTGCACCGCTAGTACGTCCAGCACCATTTAGCTTTACGTCTACAGTAACTTGGCTAGTCACAATGTTAGCAATACTCAAACCAATAATAGTAGTTTCAGTAGATGAAGGACAAGTGTAGATAGTGGCAGCAGATGTACCAATAGCTGTATCTGTCTCACTTAAAAATGCGTTTGCCATTATTTACTCCAATTAATTATACAGTAATTATACCATACTTTTACACTATTGTCAACTAGCCTAATGCAATTGCCATTGCGATGCCACCGTCACCACTTGCTGGTAGATTACTTAACTGTGACCCATCCACTGCTGGCAGTCTAGCTGACCCGTCTAGTACAACTACATTACCTGCTGATGTACCTGTATCCGCAACCGCTGCTGTACCCAGACCTAGTGTGGTACGTTGTGCTGATGCATCTGCATCATCTAGCAGTGCTTTACCTGCTGCTGTTAAATCATATACGGCTGCCGTACCAGAACCAGTAAACTGGATACCCTTATCTGCTGCAGAAGTCAGGCCAGCAATCGCTTGTAACTCTGCATCCAAACGTGCATTAGCAACTGTGCCAGATAACTGTGCGGCATCAATTGTTTTGTTAGTCAGGGTTTGTGTAGCTGTTGTACCTACAATCTCTTGATTACCACCAGCAGGTAGGGTCAGAGTGTTGGTTACAGAAGCAGAGTGGGGTTGCGCTATAACTGTTTGACCATGTGAATTAGACTCACAGTTAAATACTACAGCACCCGGATTAGTGTTACCTCTAACAACAACTGTTCCTGTGCCGTGTGGTGCAAGGTCTAGGGTAGCGTTGGACGTAGTAACAATGTCGTTACCATTGGTGTCTAAGTCACCGCCAAGCTGTGGGGTTGTATCGGCAACCACATCAGTCAAACCACCTGCAGCAGAAACAAGGTTTGCGACAGTCATCTTGCGTAATGCTGTTGCAGAGTTATCATATAGAAGAACTAAGTCGTTAGAACTGTCTACAGATGTTTCTGCAGTCTGACCTGTAATTACTGTAGCATCTACGTTCAAAGTAGCAGAGCCAGAGGTTGCACCGCCAGACAAACCATCACCAGCAACTACGGCTGTAATGTCACCAGTAGGGACAGTAGCAACCTGTGCATCAACATACGCTTTAATAGACTGTTGCGTTGCTAATTGTGTCGCACTATCTGAAGCCATGTTATCTTCGTCCAGCACAGCAGTACCGCTTACTGCAGTATTTAGTACAGGAGAAGTTAATGTCTTATTAGTTAAAGTTTGTGAGCCTGTCAGTGTAGCAACAGTACTGTCAATACCAAGAGTTACTGTTGTACCTGTTGCGCTTGAATCAAGACCTGTGCCACCAGCAATAGTAAGTGTCTCGCTATCAAGGTCAATATCAATTGTACCACTGTCAGATGTAACATCAAGGTCTTGGGCAGTAACTTGGCTATCTACGTATGCTTTGATTGACTGCTGAGTAGCTAGCTGAGTGGCACTATCCGATGCCATATTGTCTTCATCAAGAATAGCTGTACCACTAACACCTGTATTTAACACAGGACTTGTTAGTGTTTTATTAGTAAGAGTTTGCGTACCTGCTAGTGTAGCAACAGTACTGTCAATAGCAACAGTAAGAGTTTGACCAGAGCCGCTTGTATCTACACCAGTACCACCAGCAATGGTAAATGTTTGACTGTCTAAGTCTACAGATAATGCACCGCCTGAGTCACCCTGAAAGTCTAGGTCTTCACCAGTTAGTTGTGTATCCACATATGCCTTGATTGACTGTTGTGTAGCCAGAGCAGTAGCACTGTCAGAGGACATAGTATCTTCATCAAGAATGTCTGTAACAGTAGTGGTAGGCATAGCCAGACCATCAATGGTGGCTGTACCATCAAGATACATATCCTTGAACTGTAGGCTGCTTGTACCTAAGTCTACATCATTGGTAGTGACAGGTACAATAACACCATCCTGAACACGGAACTGTTCAGTTGATGTACCTGAAACATCAATAAAGAAACCTACACGTTCATTACTATCGTCTACAACAACTTTGTTTTTAGGAACAGCAACACCGGGGTCACCAATCAAACCAATGACTGGACCTTCAGCAGCAGTGCCATCATGTTTGTGGCCTGTGCTAATGCTAAATGCATTAAGTAGCTGGTTGAACTCGTCATTACTATCGGCAGCATTGATAATGTCACCGTCAGTAAACGTAGACTGTCTGGTATAACCTGCCATTAGCGTCTTGCTCCTACATCAAATTCTAGCTGAAATCCCTTCAGCGAATATGGGGCTGATACACCCCTGTCATTAACTCTTAGTGCTACTGCAAACCCTGAACCTTCAATGGGCTGTCTAATTAAAGGGTTTGACTGACCACCATATGTTGCTGTCCCATATACGGATGAACCATAAATCGCAACCACTGTTGCTGTATCAAATGGGTATGCAGCAGGACGAGGTACTTGCGGTGACTCGTAATCGTATCTTACAAACAAGTCTGCATTCACAGCAGCTTCAGGTGCATAGTTAATAATCACACGCTGAAAGTTTTTACGAATACCTGAGTCACCCATAGATAAGTCAGGAGACCTATACTTACCTGTTATCGTATTACCATCAAAGTCATTACCCTGTTCTTGGCGATATACGTATCCATCATACTCACCATGTAATACGATTGTTTCACCTTGCACTGTAATAAAATCAGTGCAGCTTGGACGAATACCACGAAGGTCTGCAAACTCATATGTTTGTTTTCTAACTGCTATAACACCTGTAGTGTTTCCACGTGTTATGTTTGAATTAGAAAAGAATATGCGATACTGTGTTTTATCTGGTACAACTACACTATCAAACTCATCAACATCTGTCAGACCTTCAAAGCGTGGCTGTACCTGTCGGCTAATTGTACCAAGTTCAACGTCACCAATCTTCTCTGTACCAGCAACAGTACGCAGTCCATCTGGACCAAGAAAGATAAGGTCACCACCAACTTCCTGAATAGTGTGTCCGTTTACACAACCAATCTCACGTGTAACGGGTAGTACCTGAAAATCTGCAATGGTATTACCTACCAACTTAAATATACGTTCTTCACAAAAGATAAACAGTTGGTCACGAAACGGAAACAGTCCAGTAATATTGCTGTCTACATTTATTGTACCTGCACCGTTGGCTACCGTAAAATCATTGTCAGTAAAAGGTGCAGTAAAAGTTATTGACTGCGGTGTTGCAGACATACCAGCAAAGAACAGTGCGTCTTTAAAACCAACTACAAACTTTGGGTCAGCAGGTGCGCCTGTTGCGTTGAGGTCAGTAACAGTAGTGCCATCATACTTGGTCGCATGATTTGCGCCATCAGCCCACACGATAAAATCTGTGCCAGCCAGATTGTAACGGAAGTGTGTGTACTTACCAGCATTTGTTCTGCCAGTATCAATCTGTGTCCAGCTACCTGTTGTTCCAGCTTCATGTATCTTACCACCACGTGCCGCAATAACTTTGTTATTAAAGTGTGCAGACATTAGTACCTTTTCACTGGCACTAGCATCTTGCGGAACAATGTTACTATTCCACTTTGTATAGCCAGAAATACGTCTGTATCCACCTTTAATGTCTGGCTCAAAGTTTTGCAACTCAAGTGCCATACCCGGTTGCATCTCAAAGGTAGAAAGGTCTAATACCAATCCCCCAGAACAGGCAAAGACAAATGGGCTTAGTCCTGATTCGTCTGCCATGTATCACCTAAAACATTGCTGTGTTAATGCCGTATCTCTGCGAGTGCGGTATATAAGTTGACCTCACATAGTCTACCCTGTTTAACAGGATTGACTGCATATGTTTAATGCCCTCTTCAAATCTTGAAAAGTTAATACCATACTGCTGTGCTTCGCCACGATACTGATAGGCATATGCAGTAGCACCATCTGCAATTACCTGACGAAACTGTTCTGGTATTGTCGGTACATCTGTTGCTGCAGCAAGAGCAGTAGGTCTGTCAAAATATTCAAATTTTAATTCGTATGCTGCGTCTGGATAGGGGTATAAACCGTAGTTATTATCTGGTGTACGAAACACATAGATAGGAACACCACCTACACCCGTGGTACTTTCTTGGTCAATAAATCTGTCTACGTATTCTTTATAGTCAAGTACTCGTAGCGTTGTACCTGCCACACCAAGAGTATTATCTTTTGATATTCTAAATGTTTCATAATCAACATGCGTAGCTGTAGTTGGTATAGTGTAGCGAGTTGTATTTGCTACCAATGTCACAGTGCTAGTCGCATGTGAAAAAGGCCAACCAAATTCACGTTGATTGACATAATTAACAGCATCGTTTACAGCGTTTTTACATTGTACTTGAAATCCACGTGCGCCTGTTAAGAAGTTAGAAGAGGTTAATTCTACCTCATTCATTCTTGCCAGCACTTCGTTTGTCAAGTCTAAGTAATCGTATGCCATCTGTAAATCCTAAAAGAGTAAGCAGGGGCAACCGAAGCTGCCCCCACTACGTGATTACTTATGCAAGTGTGTCACGGTCTACTTCGTTAGCAGCCGTATCACCTTGGTCGCTGATGTCCATCATCACAGCGTAAGCACGTAGCTTACCTGCTGTAAATGAAGCACCACTACCAGCCAACACAAAATCAATTGTGTCACCTGATGTAGACAGTGCTAGTCCATCAATTGCAACTTGTGGAGCGTAATCGCCATCTGATGCACCGTCAATGTCGAGTGCTGCTGCAAACTCATCAACATCACCACCAGTGAAGCCAAGAGCAGCAGTTGCATCTGTACCTGTGTTCATAGTTGCGGATTCTACAACTTGAAAGCCAGCACCCATAATCAAAGTGTTAGCAGGTACATTAATTGCCTGAATAGTATCACCGGGGGCAATGCTATTTGTAGTCAGGTCAATTGTGACATCTACGTAGTACGGGTTACGTCCACGCTGTGAGTTCCCTGATGCAGGGTGAAGTACTGCAGTAATGTTAGCCATTTTTCAATACTCCCCTTATACCAAGTTAATCTTAGCGTTAACAAGACCTTCAGGACGTAAAATCTTACGACCATACAAGTGCATACCACGAACGATGTCAGCAAAGCTGTCAGGGTCACGATATGTTTCTGTCTTGTTAATCTGCTCTGCGGTGGCTACTGCTGATGAATGTCCAGCATCAATCAGGCCATAGTTGGAAGCGTTAGTACCACCAACGGTATCTGAACCTGTTCCAATTGAAGGCAAGTTGTTTGAAACATACACTTGGAAGCCGTGCAGGTTGTTAATCACGAGACCATTCTGAAGACCAGAACCACCAAAGTCTGAGTTCAGAAGTTTTGAATCTTCGTCCTTCAGTACTTCCATGAATACTGGGTCAACAACGAGCCAACGGCCCTGTGAGTCTACGTTCTGCTGGTCCAGCTTACGGGCCATACGTGCAATAACCATAGTCGGGTTGGCATTGCCTGAACCCGGTACAGATGAAGCACCCGGCAAGCGAGGCTGGATACCAATTGATGAACCTGATGAACCACCGAAGTCATCAGCTTCTAGTTTCATGCTTGACAGCAGTTCGTCAGAACCTGCAGTTGAAACAGCTACAGAACCGTTAACAGTTGTATTAACTGTGTCGGCTGCGCCATGAATTGCAGATTGCTTAAAACCACACAGATAACCAAGAACGTCTTGGTCAAACTGGTCAGCCAAACGATACGCAGCACGGTCACTTGCCAATTGCTGGAAGTTTACGTGGCTGTGTGCCTCTTCAATGTCATCAACCTTAAATGCAAAGTAGTTAGCTTTGTCAATTGTCAGGTTAAAGTCTTCGTCATCAAGGTCTTGCGGTGTGATAGTTGTACCACGTGCATAGTTCTTGACTGTGATTTCGGGTTCTTTGATAATCTTAACGGAATCACCCATTGCAGCAATCTCACCGAAGTAATCATTATTAGTGATTGCTTCAGCAACGGCAGACTTGCGGAAAGCAAGCTGCACCTGTTTGCTGTAAATTACAGGTGAAAAATTACCGTTAGGAAGATTACCATACCCGGCTGCTGATGCAAATGCCATTGTATGTTCTCCTAAAGTTAAGCATTTTCCTACAGATGCAAACTCACCAGACTAATCAGAGGCTAATTCATTTGGGTGTGTATTCTAATAAGGTGGCCGCCCTACTATTCAACAGGCCAAAATCGTCAGGTAATCCGTAAGCTGTGTTTGTTTGCTGTTATGTGTGGACATATTGCGCTATACATCCACACTTGGTTACATATAGTTATACTGAAAAATAACTATTTGTCAACACTTTTTTATCTGGCAGAGCCAGAAATATCATAGACAAACTTTCCTGTACGGATAGCTTCCATAATATTATCTGCGTTCTTTTCATATTCTTGTGGCGACATTGCCTGAACTGCAGATTCTTTTAGATAAGCGGAAGTTTCATCTGTTTGAGGTGTGCTTCTACTGCCTTTAGTGGACACCGCTTCAGCAGCACCTTTAGTTTTTTTAGACTTCTTCTCACTTGTAATTCCTCTATCTGCTTTATATAAGTCAATTGCTCTAGCAGCAGACCGTGCATCGTTATCATTTTCATATAAAGCATCTTGAACCCACTTAGGTTGCTCATCTGCCCAATCATGAAAGTCATCGCTATCACGAATTTCTGAAAAGTCTGGATGTAATCTAATCAACTCCGCTTCTGCTTTTTCCTTTGATGCGGATTGCTGCATTTCGTCAATTGCTTTCATGCGGTCCTCAAGTACGCTTGCTTGCTCTGCCGCTTTCTTCATAGCAATTGTTTCTACAATCTGTGCTACATCAGGATACTCTTTTGCCCATTCTTCTATGTCTTCATCCGACTTGGGAAGTTTCATTTCTTTTTGGGCAGCAGTACTTAGTTGTCTTTTTAATTCATCTATTTCTTTTTTAAGTTCTTCTGCTTGTTTTTGCTGATGCTTACGTAAATCAGAGTAACGCTTTTTAAAAGTACGTTCTTCTGCGTTTGCTGGTTCAGCCTCTTCCTCTAGCACTGGCTCTTCTACCTCACCATTTTGCTCTTTGATGAGTTGTTCCAGTTCTTCTTCTTCACGCTTGATTCGTTCTTCCTGCGTGTAAGGTTTATTTGCAAATGCAACTTTTTTTGGTGATTGCATTTCTTCTGCCATAATAGCTTGTTCAGCCATCGTCTTCTCCTTATGGGGCTAACCGTAGCCAGTGTTGGGGGGTTAGGTAGCCATTGATATGTGGTCTTATTTTTTAGGAGTTAGACCACTTTTCTCCATCTGTTTAGCAAGACCACCTTTAGCCATGCCAAATTCACCGCCTATGCCACGACCTGAATAAGACGCTGCAGAGGAAGATTGCCTTCCTTGTCCAGTACTTGAATATGCCTGAGATGCTTGTCTATCAGCTTCGCTATCTCCGCTATCTTGTCTTGCATATGTTGCTGCTCTAGCCGCTGCTTCCGCTTTTCTTTGCTGCTCTATTTGCTGCCCTCTTTTTCTAGCGTCTGAAAGGGACATTCCCGCTGCGTCAAAACCATACTGAGAAGCTACTTTATCCCTAGCTGATTTAGTGGCACGTGCTTCTGCAAATAGTTGACCGTAAGTTTTCTCGCGTTCCGCCTTGCCGTCATTATAAGTTTTTGACAAACCTAGTTCAGCAATATCTTTGCCTAGACCTTCTTCAGTGTTACTTATTTCCGCACGAAGGTCTTCCATAGTTTTACCTTCTAGGGCAGTATTCAAAGCAGTTTGTGTAGCTTTTAATTCACCTGCCAAACTACGTTTTACTTCAGGGGCAAGTTCATGCAAACGCTGTCCGGCAGTGCCTTCTCCCGTTTTAAACGCATCCCGTGTTCCACCGTAGGTATTGTCTAAGCCAGAAAGAAATGCATCCATAGTTACCTTTTGAGAGGTAAGAAACTCCCTACGTGAGTTAACACCTTTAGTTTCTTTAAATTTACCTAAACCTGTTTGTTGAGCAATTCTTGTTCCTACTTCTTTTACTACTGAACCAGTGGGTGGTACTCCAAGTGCCATACCGATAGCCGGGGCTACATCTTTTGCTTGTGCTTTAGCTATTTCGTTTAAGGCTTCTAATAACTCTGCATCTGCTGCACTACCTTCTTTAGCAGCTTTTTGCATAGCACCTCTATCGTAACCGACACCTCTCATGTCAGTTGTAGAGAACTGCCCTTTGTCTCCTGAAATAATAGTATCAACTTGAGGCGCATCATCGCCATCATCTTGAGGCTGTTGTGTTACTTGAGTTGTTTCTGGTGTAGTATCTTCTACTTTTGTTTCCTGTGGACCTGTAGCTAATGTATACCCTGATGGTACAGTAAATGTTGGATGAACCTTACCGTCTTTAAAAGGTACTTGTATTTCTTGACCAGATTCATTTCTATATGTCTTATACTCATCTGGTGGACCTACATCAAATCCTGCACCTGCTTGACCGGGTAACCCAGACACTTGAGTTGTTGAAACAGGCGTTCCTGTAGCCTGTAAAGGTTGCATACCCGTAGGCTGCAAAGGCTGCATAGAGGTAGGTTGAAGAGGTTGCATTGATGGTGGTGTTATAGGCTGGGGTTGAAATCCAGAAAACTGAGATTGTTGAAACCCACTAATGCCGTAGTTTTGCTGTGGTGGCACAAATGTACCTGCTTGTGCTTGAACTATGCCACCCTGTGCAAAATCCTGTACACCATCGTCTTCTACTTCTAGGTCATACATATCAAATGGTAAATTATCTGGCATGGTAGCTTCTTCACTGTTGCCCATTTGACCCATAGCTTCCATCTGAGCCAAACCCATCTTAGCTTCTTGGCGCATACGCATTAAGTTTTCAAGGCCAATGTATCGTACTACGTCAGCAGGAAAAACAAATTCACCCTCACTTAGCTGGGCGGGAATATCATCACGTACTTCTTCTTGCGTAGAGCCTACAGGAACATCGTTACCCGATATAGGGTCAATAGAGCCGCCCTCTTGCATAAGGCCACCGTCATCAAACATGTCCATCTGTTTATCCATTTACTTCATCCCGTAAGTATTTGAGTTTACGCAAAGCGGTTATAGCACCTTGCTGACGATGCATCATTACCGTGTCATCAGATTGTTCTAGCACTTTTTGATGCTGCTCAATAGCCATATCTATGTAACTACTGAATGCTTCCCACTGGCGGTTGTTGCCCACCATCGGCTTGAGTTTGCTGAGTACCTGCTGCTTGTCCACCATTACTACTAAATCCTTGTTCACCCGGAACTGGTACTTGTCCTGTTCCTATTGTTCCACCACCAGCACCTGTTGGGTCTCCTGCATCTGCCCCTGCTGGCGGAGGCATACCACCTTCAGGTTGAGCAGGTGCTTGAAACTGTTTCATCAGTTCTGCTTGAAGTGCTGCTTCACTCATGTTGTTGGTTACTTTGTCGGGGTCAAGGTCCATAGACTTTGCAATCTCGCTGATGACATACTGAAACTTGGCAAACGGAGCAAGAGCAGGAT
>Ga0194021_1000008_pt1 | contig 13866 bp, 14 predicted proteins | sample BRC_78_MG_FD_140349 | JGI IMG/M metagenome (GOLD analysis project Ga0194021, IMG submission 140349) | Sediment microbial communities from the Broadkill River, Lewes, Delaware, United States - BRC_7-8_MG | ecosystem: Environmental > Aquatic > Freshwater > River > Sediment | place: USA: Delaware... | reverse complement strand
ATGTTAAATTCAGTTATTAAACCAGTTATTAAACCAGTTATTAAACCAGTTATTAAAATTAACTTTACAGGAGAGTAAAATGTTAAATTCAGTTATTAAACCAGCTATTAAAGTTCTATCAGATTCGTCCACAAAAATTAAAATCATTATTATTATTGGTCTTGGTTTAGTGGGATTTAGTTCCAAATGGATTAAAAATCCTTGGAAGAAGAAAAATCAAGAAGTAGGCTCACCTTCGAAGAAGGAAGGTGAGCAAGGAGTCTCACCTTTGAATGAAGAAGTAGGCTCACCTTCGAAGAAGGAAGGTGAGCAAGGAGTCTCACCTTCGAAGAAGGAAGGTGAGACTCCTTCCTCTCCTTCGAAGAACCAAGGGGAGAATAAGGAAGATATTTCCTCTCCTTCGAAGAGAGAACCGGAGAATAAAGAAGATGTTTTCTCTCCCTCGAAGAATAATGGGGGTGAGACATCTTCTACTCTTGAGAATGGAGAATCAAATAATTTATAAAAATTCATAGAGTATTTTTATATACTCCAAATTTACTACTTTGGTGTTTCTGGTGTACGGGCGGAACCACACTGATCCATTTCGAACTCAGGTGTGAAATGCTATAAATCGATGACAATACTTAGAGAGCAGTCTCTTGGAAAAATAATTCAATACCAAAGTTAAATTTTTAAATTCAAAATAATTAGATATTAATTACTGGTTGAGAATAAAAATTTTCTTTTTTATTAGGTATATTTAATTTGAAAACATAAAAATGCAAAAAATATTATTATTCCATCACTATTGATATATATCTCTTTTTTTCTTCTCTTTTTTTCTATTAAAATATTTAAAAATTTAACTATAAATAGTAAACTTTAATAATTTAAAAAGGTATTAAATATTTTTAATAATGTACTATCAAAATAACTTTTATAGGTTAATAAATTTTAAATTGGATCCTCAAAAAAAAACCTAATAAATTATCTCAATTTTCAAAAATTTAAACTATAATAACTAGTAAATTCTTATTTAAGGACTACTTTATGGATTCTCGTTTATTAGTAATTGCTGCACCAGTATTAGTAGCAGCGTCTTGGGCTTTATATAATATCGGTCGTTTAGCTATTCAACAAATTCAACGTTTATCACGTTAATTTATATCTTTAAATCAACAGATTCCAAAATTTTTGGTAAATTTACTGAGACACTATTTCTCAAATCTGAGCTGGATGACTGCAGTTTTAAGAACTCTAAGATATTTAAATCAGACTTTTCAAGGGCAAATTTTATTGCAAGTTATTTGATAGACTGTCAATTTGATGATGTAGATATGGGAGGAGCAATTTTTACAGAGTGTGAATTTATTAAACCAAAGTTTAATAAAATACGTTTTTTAGAGTCCTTAACATTATCTAGGTCAAAAATTTGGAATTCAAAGAAATGGATCGAAGTCAATGCTTTTGATAACATTTCCAAGATTATAAATGAATTGAATTTATTTTAATTTTAGGGCCATTTCAGAGCGTATTTGACTGATACTGCTGACTCTCTGAAAATGGCTTTAAAGGGCTCTTTTGACGCCTTTGAAAGTATATTTGAATCTAAATTTTCGTTTTTAGTAAATTGTTATTTAGAAGTAATTATACGTGATAAAATTTTAGTAATTTTAATAGGTTGTTATATGATTTAAATAATCTTGAGAAAATAAACAATAATTTCAATTTTCGTTTGTTTCATCTTATAAAAAAAAAGAATTACTTATAATTTTGAAAAAGAAGTTGCGGGATAATATTATCGGAAATTTAGATTGTTGCCATTATACAATATTTATATTCAAAAATAAAAAATTGGAATATTAAATATTGAACCTTGACGTATATTTTTGATTTTGCTAAAATCATACGTAATCATTTAATTTAATTTTAAGTTTTTCTTATGGCCGTACCTAAAAAACGAACATCAAAATCAAAAAAAAATGCACGTAAATCAAATTGGAAACGAAAAGCATATAACTCAGGAAAAAAATCTGTATCTTTAGCAAAATCAATGTTAAAAGGACTATTAACAAACTTTGTTTATGAGTTTTAAAGTAATGAATAAATCTTTAAAATTTCTTTAAAGATTTATTTTAGAATTAAAAAAATAGAAGCGAATGTGGCGAAATTGGTAAACGCGCTAGGTTTAGGTTCTAGTAACTTTTTGTTTTGAGAGTTCGAGTCTCTCCATTCGCAATATATCTATACTATAAATGAATTAGAAAAATATTATGATAATTAAAATCTCCAAAAATGATATTATCAATAACTAGTAAGCAATTAGAGATAACAAAAAATTTTGTTAAAGTCTCTGAAACTTTATATACTTCAAAACCTTTACTAACTAAAAAAATTAAGAGATTAAAAGATAAATTGGACATAATATTAATAAATAAAAAAAGATATATATCTTTAAACAAAAAATAGAATTGTATTCTCTCGATATTCACAACGAATATTAACATTATGTGAAGAAATATATAAGATTTTAATTGAGTTAAAAACTAAAAATAAAGGAAATTTAAAAATTGGAATAAGTCAAATCAGTAATTTATACTTAATCTCTTATTTTTTAACTTTATTTACTAAAAATTATCCTTAAATTAATTTTAAAATTAAAGTTAATTTGATAAGAATAGTTGCAAAGAATATTCTTATTAAAAAGTTAGATATTGGAATAATACAAAGTAAAATTTCAAACAAAATAAAAAAATCTTAGAGTAGACAATTTAATCGAAGATAATTTAAAATTAATAACTTTAAATTCACATTCCGTCCCTTCAGTGTTTAGTAAAGCACATTGTACCATACAAAATAAAGTTTTGTAAAGAACTAAATTTATTAATAGTCAGCACTTTTAATTAAATAAATTTAGTATTAATGAGAAAGTAAATGTTAGTGACTATATCTACTAGGACTCTACTTTTTGATTTACATTTCGATAAAATCTAAATTATTCAAAAAATTAAATAATATACACATAAGGAGAATTATGGTATACTATAATAGACTGTTAAAAGTCATAGTCATAGTAAGTGGTTAATAGTCTCTGAATTAGGGTTCAAATTGAAGTTATCCAAGAAATTAAATATATACACATAAAGAGAAATATGATATATTATAATAAACTGTTAGAAGTCGTAGTCATAGTAAGTGGTTAGTAGTCTCTGAATTAGGGTTCAAATTGAAGTTATCCAAGAAATTAAATATATATACATAAGGAGAAATATGGTATATTATAATCGTATGTTAAAAGTCTGGATTGTCGATCAGATCGACATATTTTTAATAAGCGCGTTATGCGGAAGTATTTTGGCGGAAATCTTAAAATACTATTTATATGAAGAAAAGGCAATGAATAAAGAAGAAAAGGCAATGAATAAGGAAAAAAAGTCGATGGAAAAACTAAAACGATGTATAATTAGAAAGTCTGAAACACCACCAGCTCCTTGCATTTTTAGTTCAAAAGACAAAAAGATCCAACAGATCTATAAATGTGCAGTTCAAAGCCGCGGAGGTGACAATAAAGCTATTCTCAAATTATCTGAAAAGATTAAAACAGTAGTTGAACAATTAGCGAAATTCTTGAAAGAACGAGAATTAAAAACGCGAGAATTAAAAGGGTTTTCTAGGATCTTTTATAAGAATGCGAGTCTTCTGTTAGAATTATTGTTATATAGATTCAAAATCTATATAACTTATACGTTGCAATGTCAAGAATTAAACCAAAACTATCAAGTAGTTATTGCAACATCGACACTAGGCGGTGGATCCGGATTTATAATCTCGTGGTGTTCATTGGGAATAACGTTATTTGCGCCTACATTAATCTTTGGAATTTTATCTGTTCGAGGCCTTGGTCAGCAAATTTTTGATCAAAATAGTTATTCAAATTTCAAGAAAATGTTTGATCGGATGCTAAAAGATGATGAGATTAAAGACGAACTAAAAACAAAGGTTAAAGCACTCTTTATTGAAGAACTCCCAAATGAAAAATTCATAAAAGGCGAAATAGAAAGACAATTTGGTCTTATTGAGAATCCTACTCCAGAAGAGATTAAAAGTATAATGAGTCGGAGAATCCATAATGAGAAAGGAATGAGACTTTTGAAATGGGATGAAAAACTAGGAGATTGAAGCGTTTATAATTGAGGAAGAAGACGGTTTCTGGTTTAAGTTATATTATTCGATTCCTTATTTGACTATTGATGATTTGAATTTAATTATAGACCGTCACAAGAAAGAAATGCAAGCGGAGGAGGAAGAAGATTGATTTAACGTTAGCTGAGATAATATTAAATTGTATTTCTCAGCTCAACTTTAGAAATTATAACCCTACTCAACCTATCAAGTGCCCTTAAATCGGATATTTTTGGCCTCTCAGAAGACATTTAAATTACTCACTAGACATTAGCAATTCGATCCTGTCTTTCCTGATCAGATAAATTGGTAATGTAAGCCGAAGTAGTATCTAATTTTTGATGACCAATCGATTGTTTGACAAACTCAATATCTTTGGAATTTCTCCACAACTGGGTAATATAGCCAATTCGGAAGCTGTGACTGGTAATATTTGGTTGCCCAGGAAGTTGTTTGGAAACCGATCGCATAACCTTGTTAACGCCTTTGGTAATTGCTTCACGGCATAACTTTTGGTAATGCTTGGCTTCAGATGTAAAAACGTAAGCATCTGGTTCTTTGATTAAAAGAATAAATTGAAAATCTTTTGTTCGATCTTGAATAATTTTCTTCCCTTCCTTGGTAAGAAATGCCTTATGATTGCTAGGCCCACGTTTAGAGCGATCAATGGCAATCCAAGATTCTTCTGTTAATGTTTTTAGTTGAGATACCTTAATATTTAAGAGTTCATTGATGCGTACACCAGTAACAGCCAGAAGACATAGCGTGAGTCTTAACCTTACATGTAAATAAGTGGGTCCTTCAGCCTCTTTAATTAATTTTTTGTAAATTTCCGCGGTCATTGGATCACGCTTCGGTAGACGTTTTCGATTTGCGCAAGCTTCTTTGCGAGCGGCTTTTTCTTCGCGTTCTTGTTTGATTGCATTTAATTCCTTAAGAACTTCGTCTAATTGCTGCTTCAGTTGGTCGTTTGACTTTAAAAGCTCTTCATTTCGTAATGCTAATCCGATAAACCCTTTCTGCAAATCATTTCGAATAGCTTTAAGTTGTTTCGAATTAGTAGTTTGCCCTTCTACTAAAATATCTAACTTAGATTCAACTTCGGATTCTGTAATTAATTGATTATTTTCTTTTTTTTCTATTTTATTTTCCATTTGATTAATTAATTTTGCTAATTTGAAAATCTATTTTTGTTTGTAAAATTATTTGTTAGTTGCAACCCAAAACTAGGTAGTAAATTTGGGTCCATCAGGCAGTAAAAACAAATATCTGCTATAGTACCAATACCTAGTAATGCCTGATATTTACAGCTCCTCTAAGTTATTCGCTATAATTATGTCTAGAAGACGTATTACCTGGTATTTTTTTTTTTATTTTTCGTTGCATAAATGGAACTTTATTATGCATTTTTAACTGTTTATTGTTTTTTAATTTTGAATTAAATTGGATAAATAATTTCATAAAAATAAATAACTTTTGCTGCCTGAATATCTTGTAATTGAATATTATCCTTGGTTATAAAATTATTTCCATTAACTAAAACTTGAAATCTAGGTTGAATTATTTTAGCCTTTAGTAAATGATAAAATTGGTCCAATATGTTTTTTTTAACTTGAGCTTGAATAGAATGACTTCGCTTTTTGTACCGATTTAGAAAACTTCGAATTGAATAAGTTTTTTGAGAAGATGATTGTTGAGCAAAAGATTTAATAATAGATAACTTAACTTGCAAATCAATAGTGCAAGTATAAAAAAAGAAACTTGGTGGAAAATGAAAAGGATAATAATTTTTCATTAAAGGTTCTGCAACAGAAATCTTAATATGCCAAGGCCCGTTCTTTGTTTGTTGAATAGCATTGACAACTGGAAAAAATAAAAGTTTTCTGAATTTTTGATCGGAGAACTTTACAGAATAAGGGGGTAATCCCATTAAATCATCAAAAAACTGTAAAAATTGTTTCCTTTGATAGCTGTTTATGTTAACCTGCAAAGTTTTCATAAAATCCACAAGTTGGAATTGAACAGTAATATAACGTTGATCGTTCAAAATTTCTTTTTTCCCTAATTCCGAATAAGACTTGACAAAAGATATAAATTGCAATAAACGATAGAATTGAAGCTCCTCAGAATTCGTTTGAATTAAAAAATAATTTTTTAGATACGAACCAACCAAATGGGTTTTTGGTTTTGTTACCTTAAGTCGGAGAGAATCCAATAACCAGTGAGTAAAGCAGGTTTGTAAAGAAAGTGATTTTTTGAGACGGTTAAAATATTTTTTAGAAACCATCGATTCAAACTCTGTAAAAAGGCTACGCTATAGGAAGAGTCCTAGTTTTTTAGCCGCCCGTTTTTTGATTTCCAGTTGAAATTTAAGAGCGGAATTTGACTCGATTGAATAAATTCTTACGAAGTACGAAGAATCTCGATCCCCTAGAATAAGTGATTTATCAAGTTGATCAATGAAAGCTTGTTGACCATTGAAATTAGTTTGAAAAATTTGCTTAGATTCTTTAAAAAAATCCATTAAATTAGTATCAGGATTTTCATTTGGTCTAATATATTGGATATCTATTCGGTTAATACTTAAGCTGGGACAATTCAGTTGAGAAATAGAGAAAATTCCCTCTTTGATAAAAAAATAAATCCTACGGGAGTTGCTTGTTTTAAAAGTGTATAGATAAATTGTCTTTGTTCCACAACTCATTTTCAAGTGTAAAAGTGAGCCAATGAGTAAAGGTTTTCTCGTACAGAATCGTTGAATACTTTTCCGTATCGGTATTGTAAGTTCTAGAATTAAATCCATATTTGTGAAATATTCTTGCAACTTTCAGCATTCGTGTTCTAAACCTTGGTAAATTAAAAACCAAATAATCAAGATCTAGTTTTTCATCGCTGAAATTAATATTTAGTGCTTTTGACATGTAATTTTGAAAATTAATAAATTTGTATTTTTAGTCAGTTTTGAACCTGGCTGAAAAGGGTATCCGAACCTGTGCACAGAACGTTTCAATAAAAGAAAAAATATATATAGAAAATTTATATAATTTAAAATTTATAATCCTCAATAAAGATTTTTCTCTTAAAAAATTAATTAATAATATTTTATTAGGAAATACTATTAAAATTAAAAGATTAAAGGTTATTCTTTAACTAAATTCAATTAAAAGTCTTAAAATAGTCCTAAATTTTGGTTTAGGGGGTTTCTTTTACCGCTTCGTCTACGATTAAAAAAAAAAAAATAAAATTAAAATTTAATTTACGCAAAAATTTATAATAGATAGTAATTTAGATATGGATTTGAACAATGTTCTAAAGTGATTGTTTGCCAAAAAATCGATTCCGTAGTTTAGGTTTCTAGATTATAGATGAAATTGGATTATCAAGTTTAAATTTATGTCAACAAATTCTAAGATGAAATATGCAATTATTGAACACAGTGGAAAACAATTTTGGGTTGAGGTTGGAAAATATTACCATTTTAATTATATTCCTATGCAACCCGGTAAAGAAATTATTTTAAAGCGAGTTTTATTAATGAGAAATCATAACTTACTTATAGTTGGAAAACCGTATTTAAAATCAGTTTTAATTAAAGGAGAAATCCTTAGACATTTACAATTTCAAAAAACACTTGTTTATAAAATGAAATCAAAGAAAAAAACTCGTAGAAAACAGGGTTATCGTCAGCAATTAACGCGTCTTTTAATTAAAGAATTTATTTCATTTTCTCCCGATTATACATTCTATTTTACTTTTGATTCTTTAATTAATAATTAATTTTTAAATAAAAAAAGGAAATAAATTTTTATGGCACACAAAAAAGGTGCGGGAAGCACAAAAAATGGTCGAGATTCAAATTCTAAAAGATTAGGAGTCAAAAAATTTGGAGGCGAAAAGGTTCATGCTGGAAATATCTTAATTCGTCAAAGAGGAATGAAATTTAAACCAGGTTTAAATGTAGGATGTGGAAAAGATTTTACATTATTTGCATTATCAGATGGGATTGTTAAATTTGATTATAAAAGTGGAAAACAAAAACGGGTAAATATTATTGTTTAAAAATATACAAATAACTTTAAAATGCTAAAAAATCCATTTAAAAAAAATTTAATAACAAATAAAAATCAAGAATTACTCAATCAAATTAATGCTTTAGAAAATAATTTGAAAACATTAAGCGATGATGAATTAAGAGTAAAAAATTTTAAATTACAAAAACAGTATACGAATAATAAAAATTTAAATACATTAATTAGTCCATCTTTTGCTATTACTCGTGAAGCAAGTATGCGAACCCTTGGTCTACGGCATTTTGATGTTCAATTATTAGGGGGACTTGCTTTAAATAAGGGAACAGTAGCTGAAATGAAAACTGGTGAAGGTAAGACACTTGTCGCAACTCTACCAGCGATTTTAAATGGATTAACAAAACTGGGAGTTCACATTATAACGGTTAATGATTATTTAGCAGATCGAGACCAAGTATCCATGGGACAAATTTATCGGTTTCTTGGATTAAAAACAGGCTTAATTAGAGCTGGTATGAAAAATTTCGAAAGAAAAAAAAATTATAATGCAGATATAACATATGTAACAAATTATGAATTAGTATTTGATTTTCTTCGTGACAATCTGATTAAATCAGTTAATAATTCTGTAATTCCTCCGCTTAATTATTGTATAATTGATGAAGTTGATTCTATTTTAATTGATGAAGCACAGACACCATTAATAATCGCAAATCCAATTAGAAACCAAAGAGGAAGGGAAGATCTCAAATATATTTATGCGGATCAAGTCACTAAGTATGTAAGACCACGTCTTCATTTTGAAATTGATCAAAAAAATAAGAATATAATTTTAAATAATATAGGTAGCCTAATAATTGAACTTATTTTAGGTGTTCAAAATTTATATGATCCTCAAGATCCATGGATCCCCTATATTTTAAATTCGCTTAAAGCTAAATATTTATATCATAACAATAGGCAATATATAATTCAAAATAATCGCGTTATAATTGTGGATGAATTTACAGGAAGAATTCTTTCGGATCGTCGATGGTCGGAAGGTTTACATCAATCGATTGAAGCCAAAGAAAATGTACCAATTCGTGCTGCTACTGAAACTATGGCGTCAATGACTTACCAAAATTTTTTTTTAACCTATCCAAAATTATCTGGTATGACAGGTACAGGAAAAACAGCAGAATTAGAATTTGAAAAAATTTATAAATTACCAGTGGAACAAATTCCAACTGCTCGACCAAATCTTAGAAGTGATTTTCCAGATTTTATTTATAATGATTCAGAGTCAAAATGGCAAGCAATTGCTGAAGAATGTTCTAAAGTTTATAATACTGGTCAACCAATTTTAGTAGGCACAACAACTATAGAAAAATCAGAAACATTAGCCTCACTGTTAAGTGAATCTCAAATACCATACCAATTACTAAATGCTAAACCAGAAAATGTTCGTAAAGAATCTGAAATTGTTGCCCAAGCAGGTGCAAAAAGTATTATTACAATTTCTACAAATATGGCTGGTCGTGGAACAGATATTATCTTAGGTGGTAATATTGAATTTAAGATTCAAAAAGATTTATATTATATCCTAACGCTTACAAAAAATTATCTAAAGAAAAATACAAATTTAACAATCTTTACTCAGTTTTTTAATTTTAAAGAAATTTCGCAAATATTTTTAAGTGTATTATTATCCGTAACTATAAATAATGAGTTTTTAATTTTATCTGACGTAAATATCTTAGAGAGTTTACGTGAGAATGATCGAATTCTTACCCCAACAAATTTATATCAATGTTCTGTTAAATTTTTAATTAAGGAATTACGATTATTTGAAAATAAAAATCAAAAACAAGATAGTAAAATTGTCAAAAATTTGGGTGGATTATATGTAATAGGAACTGAACGTAATGAGTCCCGCCGAATTGATAATCAATTAAGAGGCCGTTGTGGACGTCAAGGAGACCCTGGAAAATCGAGATTTTTTATAAGCTTAGATGATGATTTATTGCGTTTATTTGGTAGTCAAAAAATTAAAGATTTTATGAAAAATCAAATTTTTGATGACTCACCATTAGAATCTGGATTTGTAACAAGAAGTTTAAATAGAGCTCAACAGCGGGTTGAAGAAAGATCTTATGAAGCAAGGCGAAATTTATTTGAATACGATGATATTTTAAACAAACAAAGACGAAATGTATATAATCAAAGACAAAAAATTCTGAGATGTCCTTCAGTTCGGCCTATTTTAGTTGGTTATAGTGAACAAGTATTTAGTCAAAGTTTAAAATTAAAAAAGTCGCTTGATTTTTGTAATTTTAAACGTTTCTATGGAAAACAATTTGACATGCTAACTATTTGTCCTGAATTAAGAACAAATAATTTTACTAAAACATGTTTAGCAAATTTGTATTGGTCCACATATTCTTTAAAAAATCTTGACATGGAATCTTATGATAATGATCAATTAGAGGAAATAGAACGAAATTGCATTTTACGTCATAGTGATTCTATTTGGCAAGAACAAATACAACGTATGGGATTATTACGTGACGCGGTAAGATGGCGTAGTTATGGTCAAAGAAACCCACTTTATGAATATCAGGCAGACGCCTATCGATTATTTGAAGAACTTAATATAATATTAAGACAATTGGTTCTTTCTGACTTAATTCGAACCATAATACTCTAAAAATTATATAACTATTTATTTAAATTTTATGACGAAACATACACTCTCTAATAAAACTCGATATTCAATTTTAAAATTATCGGGATTTCGTGCACGAATGTCTAACTCACAAGGTCAAAAAACGATTAGAAATCGACGAAAAAAAAGACGTAATAATTTAGCGCCTCGTTATTAATCAGCTGTTAAATTATTAAAATTAATTACTTTTTTGTAATATAATCATAAAAAATTTGTTATTTTGAAAGTAAAATAACATATAGTAAAAATTAACTCTAGTTAAAGTGAATATAACAAATTTAAGTTAATACTAAAAAAATACTTATTAATAAAATTTAGGTTAATAATCAAGTGAATTAATCAGCCAAATTAACATTATCGCTAGCAAGTTTAATTTCTAATCTAGTTACAGTGGTGAGTTAATTATTTTGGATTATCCATATTTTCTTATACATTATTTATGGTAATTTTAACTATTAATTCTGAATTTTTTTAAACTATATGATAATTCTGAGTTTTATTTTAATTGGGAGTCAGTCATTTTACCATGAGGACAAAATTATTTTCGACTATAGTAGATATTTATAAAAAATTTTAAACTCTGAAAAATAAAAATAATAATCCAAATTGAATATAATATTTGTAATTTTATAGATAATTTAACTTCAAAAGGTTTCAGTGTAGCGTTTGATTATTTAAGGATTATCAAATTAAACTAAATAAAGCAATTAGTGGTAACAAGATATTATATTACTTTAAAATAATTAAACAATTCTTAAGCGTTTTCATATTTTTTAAATATGCTAGTAATAATTATCCTTTGTATCTAATAATAAAAAAATGACTTGCTACTCTGAGATAATAAAAGGTATTACCAAAATAGAATATTAGATTTTTGAGCTTTTAGTTATACCTTTTAGAATCGACATAATGTTAGTTTAACATATTCATTTTTAAATAATTATTTTATGAAATTTAATGATGAACTAACGCTTTTTTTAAAAGCTAGATATCCTATAATTTATATTACGACAACTGAAGAAGATCGGGTTGAATATGTAATCCGTAAAACTATAAAAACAAATTTGAACCGAAGTGTTTATAATTGGGATTTCGTTGATGGATATACAAATAATCCAAATAATGATGGGTTTGCAAAAAGAAACCCGTTGCAAGCACTTGAATTGATTGAAAAATTAAATGCAGAGACTCCAGCATTATTTTTATTAAAAGACTTTCATAGATTTTTAACAGATCTTTCTATTTCACGGAAATTAAGAAATATTAATCGGATTTTAAAATTACAGCCAAAAACAATTATTATTATTGGCTCAGAACTTACAATACCAAAAGAATTACAAGAATTAATAACAGTTTTACAATTTCAACTCCCTTTAGAAATGGAAATTAATCAAGAATTAAATAGATTAGTTACCTCATTAAATCTTAATATTGAAGCAACATTATTTGAAGATTTAAACAGAGCATGTCAAGGTTTATCGTTAGAAAGAATTAGACGAGTTCTCTCCAAAATAATTGCAACTTATAAAACAATTGATAAAAATAGTATTTCTGTATTACTTAATGAAAAAAAACAAATTATAAGTCAAACTGAAATTTTAGAATATTGGGCAGTTGATGAAAAAATTACAAATTTAGGAGGATTAAAAAATTTAAAGGAATGGTTAAAAAAACGAAAAACAGCTTTCAGTGTACAAGCAGCAAATTATGGGTTACCAACCCCACGAGGATTATTATTAATAGGAATTCAAGGAACAGGAAAATCTTTAACTGCAAAATCAATTGCTAATGAATGGCAATTACCGTTATTAAAATTAGATGTAGGAAAATTATTTGGTGGAATTATAGGAGAATCAGAATTGAGACTTCGTCAAATGATAAATGTAGCTGAAACAATTTCACCATGTATTCTTTGGATTGACGAAATTGATAAAGCATTTAGTAACATTGCGAGTAAAGGAGATAGTGGAACAAGTAGTCGAGTTTTAGCAACATTTATAAGTTGGTTATCTGAAAAAACAAAACCTGTTTTTGTTATTGCAACAGCAAATAATATTGATTTACTTCCATTAGAGATTATTAGAAAAGGACGATTTGACGAAATATTTTTTTTAGATTTACCAAAAAAAGATGAACGTGAAGATATTTTCAAAATACATCTTAAAGAGTTCAGACCAAACAGCTGGGAATTATTTGATTACTCAAAATTAGCAAAATTATCGGAATCATTTTCAGGAGCAGAAATTCGGCAGAGTATAATTGAAGGAATGTACCATGCATTTTACGAAAAACGAGAATTTACAACTGAAGATATTTGTAGAGCACTAAAAGAATTAATTCCATTAGCTCAATTAGAAACAAATCAAACTTTGAAATTACAAAATTGGGCCTCGTCAGGGCAAATTAGGTTAGCCTCTTCTAATCATATATATATTTAAATTTACTTATTTAATGAAGCAAAAACTTTTTCGATTATTAGCAGATTTAAGATTTGCTATTAGTATTTTATTGCTAATTGGTTTTACCAGTATAATTGGTACAATAATTGAACAAAATCAATCTATTGAAACTTACAAGATCAATTATCCTTTAACCAATAAAGTTTTCGAATTTTTATCATGGGATACAATTCTTAAATTTGAATTAGACCATGTTTATACAAGTTGGTGGTTTACAATTCTGATTTTATTATTTGGAATAAGTTTAACAACATGTACTTTTTTACAACAATTACCTTCATTAAAGCTAGCACGTCGTTGTCAATTTTTAAGAATTACTCGACAGTTTCGAAGGTTAAAAATTTTCACTTGTTTAACAAATTTTTCATTAAATAAGTTATTGATACGACTTAAAAATAGTAAATATTCATTTTTTCAACAAAAAAATATTGTTTATTGCTATAAAGGTTTAATTGGACGAATTGCACCTATTATAGTTCATTTCAGTATGATCTTAATATTATCTGGT
>Ga0194021_1000007_pt1 | contig 14790 bp, 9 predicted proteins | sample BRC_78_MG_FD_140349 | JGI IMG/M metagenome (GOLD analysis project Ga0194021, IMG submission 140349) | Sediment microbial communities from the Broadkill River, Lewes, Delaware, United States - BRC_7-8_MG | ecosystem: Environmental > Aquatic > Freshwater > River > Sediment | place: USA: Delaware... | reverse complement strand
TTTAATATCTTGAGGAGTCATGTCTTCTGTTATAACGGCTTTATTATCAGTACCTGCTATTGATTTTGTAATTACTATTTTATCAACACCCCCAACAGCTTCAGCTTTAACAACTTGAAAACCTTGTTTGTTTAGCACATCATTTTCTAAAGCTATTAAATCAACAGGTCTTTTACCGGACTCTAACGCTGGTCCTTCTTGTATAGGTATTTTTATTTTCTCAATATAACTAATATCTGCTTTAGTAGTTTCATCAACCCCGCTTTTACTGTCAGGTATTTTACGCTCAGTAGTTTTACCGTATGTAAACCATTTACCAGCTTTTTCATCAAATTTAACCTTAAAATCTTTGTCTCCTTGCATGGCTTGCTGTATAGCTTGCTCTTCTAATTCAGTTATAATATATTCTTCTTGTTCCTCAGGTGTTTTGCTTTGCCAGTCTTTTCTACTTCCTTCGTAATTAAAATTATTTCTTAGATCTAACATTTGTTCGTCTAATGAAGTGCCTGGAGCAAGTACACCGGCGGCGTGTTTTTTAAAATCAGCTTTAACAGTAGGATTATCTATAATAAGATTAGGATTAAAAAATATTTTTTCAGTTACACGTTGGTAACCAGTGTTACCAATTGGCTTTACTTCATAATCTATGCCAGTTGTAAACTCTCTAGTTATTACACCGTCTTTTACTAAACCTCCATTTTCTAAAGAACTCTGTATGTCCATAGAATCTGCGACGTCAGCTATTAAACCACCATTCCAGTTATTTAAATTTCTTTCCCAATCTAATTGATACTTACCGTCTTCTGTAAGTTTTAAATCTTCAATATTTAAAGCACCATTTTCTATAAACTTTTTTATAAATTCGTCTTTAGGATCGATGTTTATGTTAAACTTGATTAAATCCCCTTCAACACCTCTTGTTGATTCAATTCCTGGTACTTGTTTTCCGTCTAAAGCATATGCAACAACAAAGTTTGAAAACTTTTCATTACCTTCACCTATAAAATCTTGCTTACCAGGAACACCAATAGTTGTAGCTGTTAAATCTTTTATAGGCTCTAAGTCCGCCATGGTGCTACTGACTTTGTCAACTATATTATTTTCCCATTTTTGATAATCAGCTATATCTTTTCTGTATTGTTTAGACAACTCTGGGCTTAAATCAGGGTTTAACTTTAATTGAGCTTTTTTTTCTATAATACCTATTTGATCTTCACTGCCGTCTAGTTTAATTCTAGCTTGGTTTTGAATATCTTCATATAACGTGCTGCCTTGTATTTTGCTTGTTTTGTCGGCTAGCCTTTCATCTTCTTTTAAAGCAATACCGTTTAATCCAAGCTTATAAGCATCGTCTTTTTTCTTTTTAGCAGCCGCTATTTTATTTTTATTTTCAAAATAACCTGCAATACTTTGAGCCCATGTCTGACCCATTTGACCTACGGCTTGCGCATATATTTCTGCTGAACGATCAACGATTATTTGCGGGTTTCTATAACTCATATTTATAATTATTTAAAATCATTAGCCACCAAAAATTCCACCTTGTGCAAAAGCACCGCCAGTGGCAAGAGAACTACCAACACTAGCTAAACCAGTTCCAATACCAGCTATAGCTGACGCTTGTGCTTGATTTGCGCTAGCTTTATTTGCCGCTGCTTGAGAAACTTGCCCAGCTGCTCTATCAAGATCAGCATTAGTTCTAGCTTCTTGCGCTTGATATTCAAATTGTTTACCAGCGGCCTCAGCAGCTTGAACTCTTTGTCCTTCTGATATAGCTATACTTTGAAGTCTTTGTTGTTCTGAAAGTTTTTGTTGTTGTAAAGATTGCTCGCCTTGAGCTCTAAGTTTTTCATTATTAGCTTCTTGCTGTTCTATACTAGCCGCAATACCTTTTTTAGCTTGTAAAGCTGCTTGAGCTAAAGCGGTAGCGCCACCAGCACTAGCGCCTGTTGATCTAAGAGTGTCAAGAGTATTAGCTAAAGCAATATCAGATTGCTCCATTTGTATTTCAGCTGCAGCTGTAGCTACACCTAGTTGTTGAAATGGGTTTGTCATTTGACCACTGAGATCTTGAGCTAAACTACTTAAATCTTCAGTGCTAGCATAAGGATTTGTAATAGCCTGTCTAGATTTTTTTATACTTTCTAGCTCAGCCTCTTTTTTCTTCTGCTCTCTTCCTGCTGCTCGTGCTGCTTTTTTAGCTTTACCAGCGGCGATTGCTCCAGATACTACTGACATGTTAATTTATTTTTTTAGTTATTTCATAAGAAGGACTTTCATCTACAGTCCAGTCTAATTTTTTATGCATCTCAATTAAAGGTTTGGATCTACCTATAGTAAACATATACTTAACTCCGTTAGCTTTACATACTTCTTCAGCGGCTTTTATTAAAAGCTCTATAGCGTCTTTTCTGTCAGCTTCTCTATAATCTGGATTAGATACAACCCATTCAAATAAAGCTCCTTTAGAGTTAGTATAATATATGAAACCTGCAGCGATAGGTACGTCTTTTTCTACAATAAGACCACCAGTACCGTTATCAGGTAAAAAATCTTTAGGTGGGTTAACCCATTCAGGCCACGCATCCCACCAAGAACATAACGTGTTCCAATCGTTTTCTGTAAGTCTACGTATATTTAATTCCATTTAATTTAGTATGATGATTCTACGTATTCAGACGACGCAGCAAACAATTCTCTTGGCACACCGCCTTCATCAGTCACTTGAGTTGAAGTGTCTGTTTGTATAGTTACAGTAGAATAATAACCTTTTACCCCTGACATACTAGCTCCAAACATAACTTCTCCAGATGTTCCGCTGCTATTATTTATTAAGTTAGCAAAATACTTACCTTCTTTTTTATTGAAACCAGAGTAAAGTCTAGGGTAAGGCGGGTTTGTTGTGCCGAACACAGCTTCGTAATCATTTGAAACAACAGCTTGATTATATGTAGGGTTTGATATACCGTTTACGTTTTGTCTAGGATCTATCACATATTGACCTTCATCGTAACTAGTAATTGGTAAGCATGTATCATTTATTTCAAAAGATCTCGATCCATTGAAGCTAGTAATTTCCCAACCAGTGGATCCTTCATAGTTAACAGTTTTAAATACTTTAGACGCGCTAACACTTGGATTAAATATAAATGTTATACTAGATGGTGAATATACGTCATAGTATTTTGATCTAGTTGCAACACCAGCTTGCTCGTAATTATGCTGCCATATCTTGCCTTGTTTTACAGTATAGAACTTACTCTTAACGCTAAACGCTTGTTCAGGATTATATGTAAATCTACTTGGCCAACCTAAAACTTGCTCATCAAAGGATAACGTTTGATATGTATCATCGTATTTTTGTAAACTTAATACATATTGTTTAGTGTGTATATCCCAACCACCAACTATTTTACCTTGCTGACCGTCTGTACTTATACTGTTTAGTTGATCTCTAAAGTAATCAACCATACCATAGTTAGAAATTTCAGTTAAACCATCCTGCGATAGTCTCAATATAGCATTTCTATCTTTATCTGTAAAGTATTTTCTATAACCATATACAGCAAAACTACTTGGATCTTTACTTATACCAAAATTACCAGCATATGGCATTATTTGACCTATAACAAGATTCACTTGGCTTACAGCTGTAGCATTACCTTCAGCTGAATATATAGCGTCCTTATCTATTAAAGCTCTGTTAACTTTATTCTCTTGAAATATAATTAAGTTAGTATCTTCTGCGTAAAGTTTTTGTATACTACCTTGAGCAGGATCTAATGATCTAGTTATATCTTCACCTACGCTAAACACGTTTGTATCGTTAATACCTGTTCTAGAATTAAATACACCAGAGTATATGAGCGACGATGTTCTAAAACTAGCATTAGGCTCTTCGTCTACTAAATAAGCTTTAACACCATATAACATTTCAGTGTTATTATAACCACCTTCTATGCGAGACTCTTCTACAACCCATGATTTTTGTTTTATAACAGGATCAGCGCTAGCGTCTGTATGCTGAGGAAAGTAACCATCAACACCATTAGGTACACCAGTTGAACCATTCCATACCATAGCAGGAGTATTAGGTGGATCTACAGGCGTTCCTGATTGAGCAGGCGCTTCATCTATAACTGTTTTTCTAAGTAAAAACGAATTGTAAAATTTAACTTCTATTACTGCAGGCATAATACTAAAGTGCTAAAATTTTTCCACCATTATTTCCACTATTACTACTTGTAGAATCTTTAGAATCTAGACATGGGCTATCTATATAAATTTCATTTCTACGATCTGGATCAATAACTAATAAATAAGTTCCATCTCTTGTAGACTCGGGATTACTATTTTTTCTTCTAATCCTAGCAAAAGCAACTTGTCCTTGTGAAGGATCAGGATATAAAAACTTATCTTTTGAAAAAGGTTGAGTTAGTTTTTCATCTGTAAATAATCCAAATATTTCGTCTGTAATTGTTGCGCCAAAAGTATCTCCACCAGAAGATGAAGCATCTATTAATGTTTTGTTAGGTGCGTACAAATATCTAGCACTTGGTGAAGCTGAATATAAATTTCTATTAAATATAAAAGGTCCAGTTCCACACGTAGCTGAAGCACCTTCTATAAACACACTAATTTCATAAGTATAAATATTAGAATCATCAAAACCTCTAAGCGCACTTCCTTTCGGTGCATTTGTAAAATCACCTATTTCGTAAAATAAATTAGTTGTAGTATCAGGAGCTTCGCTACAATTTGGACCAGTATGTTCAAACGCATTGTAGTTGTTGTATATATTACCAAAAGCTATACGGTATTCGCCTGGATTATTTAACACAAATATTCTACCGCCAGGTCTAGCGATCATTGCTGCAAAACCTATTTCAGTGTCAGGAGTGGTTTCTATGTTAGAACCAGTTTGAGACGTTTCGTTTTGAATTAATACTTTATTTTGAAGAACAGAATCATCTGGATCTTCTTGCGTCATTCCAGCTAATAAAATATTTCCTTCACTATTTACTTTGTTATTGTATAAGTTACCATAAACACAATCTTCACCATTAACATCTTGAGCAATTGTCCAAAGATCGTTAGAATTAGCTCTAAATTCTATAGCAGCATATACACCAGCTGTTGTTATTGCTATAGTTGGTGTGTTTTCTATACCTTTTAAAATATTACTAAGACTACATAAAACATAAAATATGCTAGATGGTTGTTCTATTGGTTTTGATTTAAAAGCTCTAGCATAATACTTAGCATCATTGACGCTATCGCTATCACAAACATAACCAGACACAACATTGTTTGTTTCATTATTTAAACCTATAGTTGTATAACCATCTTGAAACTCTGAAGGTATTACAGCAGTACTATCTAAATTAGTTAAACTATCTGCGAAAAATTCAACAGCACCGTCACCTTGATAAAGTCTTTTAAAATTATCATCACCTTCTCTAAACGTATTTCTCGTGACATAACTCATGTAATCTACTAAACTAGGTATACATATGTGTTGTGTTATGGTTTCAGTAATAGAAAGACCACCAGCATCAGTAACAGTTACATCATAAGTGTATGTACCAAAGTTAGGTTGAGCCTCTTCGTAAGTAACACGGTTACTACTAGTTTTAGCCGCTTGATATATATTGACTATAGAGTTTGTGATTTTTGAGGCGCCCGGAGCTAGTCTAAATTCAGTATTATAATTTTGTTCACTAGGTCCTTGTACGTTAGATATAGACCAAGTTAACCCTTCTCTTTGTCTAGATGGGTCTGCACTACCATTAAAGTTTTCAGTTAACGTTAGTAGTGTAGTTGCAGTGTAGGATCTAGCTATAGCTCGATCACCGGGTAAATCAATATATGGTGGTCTATTTGTTACTTGAAATGGAAAATCAGATGTTTCAATTGGCACAACTATAGACTCAATGCTACCAGCTGTTTCAACTACAAACTGAAACTCAAATAAATTTAAAGGATTCATTACATTATTTTTATTTGCTTCGTAATAAAAATAAGTATCTTCTGAAACTTTTAATTTAAATTTATTACCAGACTGCATAACTTCAAACTTCTGTGTAACGCCATTTGCTAAATCATTACCAGCTTTATCATAAGCTTTTAAAGTTACAGATGTAGGTAGTATCTCGTTGTCGTTTTTATCTAAAAAATAAAACTCTTTATTTGGGTTATTTATTAAATCTTCACCTGGTAAAATATCTTCAGGACAATAAAAATTAAAGTTTTTAATCTTAGCAGCTCCATCTACACCTTGATCAATGGCTGTATTTAAATCATCTATTAAACCAGATGATGTAGTTTCCCAATATATATCAAGTCTAGATGTTGTAGGCGCCGTCTCTAGTATAGCTAAGTTTTCTATATCTATAAATTCAGAAGCAACATTATCATAAACATTTTCAACTCCAAACTGAAAGTTAGAGTCTTTTGAAGTTATAAATTCAGCTATAAATGGATTTGAATCAGATTTATAAAAAGGGTGAAAAGCGTTTGTTGGATCTGTTATTGGTACAACTTGGTTACCACTTTGAAACTGAAGCACATCAAACAAGTCAAATAAATCTTCTATAGCGTTAGTAGTAAACTCCGATCTTCCAGGCGAACTATCATTAACTTGAGAAAACTGTTCATTACCATCTACACTATACGTATTAGTGTTGTTCATTACTCTGCCAAATAGTCTAACGCTACTTCTAAAAGTTTTATCTTGTGGACCTACTTCTGAAAGATCTCTTGGAACTTTGTTGATATTGTCATTAATTAAAGTAACAAAAGAAGTGTTTTTTTCTATAGTAACAACTGGGTTTGTTGCTGGATTATCATAATTATAAGGTAAACCTTTCATCGCACCAGCGGTATACACATTATAATAATCTTGTTCTACTTGCTTAACAACTATTTTATAGCTATACCAACCAAGCGGATTATAATCCTCACTAGTCGCATCACCATTATATAATCCAGGTTCCCCATCTTTTTCAGGTGAAGACTTGCCGCGTATCAAATCGTTAAATTGAACTTTTAATGAGTTACCTAGAAAGTTCCACATGTATTCAGAGTCATTCGTATCTTCACTACTATACGGCAAATAAACTGTATCAGCTTTAAATCCTTGACTTTGATTTTCAACTCTTTCATTTGACAATATAACAGTTGATTGTCTACCAAACTTATCTGACAATACCACGCCAACTTGATAGTTTCTATTTTCTTTTACATTGCTAGATGGGTATTCTACAGTACCAAAGTTAGAACCTATATCATATACATTTAATTTTCTACCAGCTGAAACTTGATAACCTAGTCCGGTTGGTGGAGTATGTTTATCTTGAAAGTTACCATATATAATTCTATTGCTAGAAACTTCTTGCGAAAAAGCTTTTACAGGTACTTTATCATACACTCTAGTTATCTCTGATTCAGGTAAAGTTTTATATGGTTTTGTAGATACATATGTAAAATTAAAATATTTAGAAGCTTTAGATTCTTCAGATATTTTAGATACATCTATAGTTTCCACAACTTGAACAGCCAACGCGTCTGATTCTTTGTAAACTATATCTACTTCTGATATTTTATAAGAATTAGCTATATTCTCTGCTTTATCTGGAAGTGGAACTTGTAAATTTATTTTGTTAACTTTGTTTTTAGCAAAAGAAACTACAGTGCTAGCAAACGTTTGCTCTTCATCTCCAGATAAAAAATAACCATCTTGTTTTGGTATAAAGCACGCTTGAGTAAATGGAGCTAATATAGAATACTCGCCATCATCAAACTTAAATCTATAACTAAATTTAACAAACTTATCTTCTAAAAACTTTGGATCACCAGGAAATAAAGGATCTAAAAATGGATTAGCAGTAGTGTCGTCTGGTAAAGTAGTAGAAACAGCGTCTACCATAGAAGTTTGTATATAATAGAAACTAAGCACAACACCATCGTCTAATGTAACTGGTTGATTAAATGTAATTATTTTTTCAGATTCATTTACATTAGTAACTATAACTTGATTTAGTTCGTTTTCTGTATAAGTAGTAGAAACTATAGATAGACCAGGTACAATTAAAGGATCGCTATTACCATCAAGTGGTATACTAGCTACCGTAACGTTTATATTATCAATTACAGATCCATCTGTAGTTACAGTCACTGGAGCAGAATTAAATTCTAATTGAACTGTAGATGGCGTATATACTTCAATAGCTTTGTATGGATTATATTTAGCTACAGATATTTGATCTTCTGTGGAATAATAAGTAGAATCATTAAGGGCTTTATCTACATTTATTTTTCTAGGCTGGTTTCTATTGTCAGTAAAAAATAATAATCTTTCTAAAAGATTTACACCTATTATAGGAAATTGAGGGTGGAAATTTAAAAAAGCACCATGCGCTAAAAGTTTTATACCCTGCTCATCAGACCATTTAAATATAAAATTACTAGCGCTTGGGTTATATTTTAACGAGTTGTTATCTGTAAAAAATAAATATACATCACTATTAGTTTGATCCACAAAATAACCTACTGACACTAAGACGGTTACATCACTAAAGTTGTCATTTACAAAATCTTGAAAGTCACCTACGTTGTAATTACCTTGTGCGTTTTCAAGAGCCCCTACGTCTTCACCTTCAGATTTAATTACCTGAACATTTACAGCATCGCGATATTCTCCGTTAGGTACAAGTCTAGAGTCTAAGTCTTTATTCATCTTAGACTTTAGAAAAGAATTTTTAACCTCTGCCATTTAATTTTAGTGTTTAATCCATTTAGATTTACCTCTCATAACTTGAACAATTTCATTTATTTTCAAGTTAGATAAACGTATCTTAGCATTTCTAAGCTTAGCGCTTGCTTCTCTTTTTAATCTTTGTACAATGTACTCTGGTTGATTAATTCTACTAGCTATAACCGCATGACTTATATAAGCATACATAGCTTCTTCTGCTAGCTTAGGTACTTTTGTTTTTAAGTTAGTAGAAAGACCATCTGATATATACTCAAATATAACTATCTTATCAACTAAATTAGCTGAAAAAGATATTTTACCCTCTCTATCGTTTATAGTAAAGTAACCATTGCTATTAGCGTATTGAGTATCAAGACCAAATAATTGACCATAACCAAACTCAGGCCAGCCATAATAGTATTCCCAGCCTGCAATTGTATCATCAATTACATTGTCTTTCATATAATTACTATTCCATCTATCTTCTATTATAGAAGTACCAGTTATATTGTTATCAAAGTTATCTTGAGTAGGAACACCTTGATCATCTTGAAGTGGAACACTGTAAGGGCTACTGGTAAGATTATTAGTAGGCATTATAACATGCTGAACACCTTGATCATCAACCCAATAAAAGTTTACGTAGTTAACGTAATCTTGCGGAAGTACTACGCTTAAGTTGTGCGGTACAGTTAACTCTTGTGAGTTTACACTTTTGAGAGTGTCGTAGCTAAACTCTTGCATAGCTCGTTTAGCATGAAAAATAATATCACTTCTTTTAACACTTGGTATGAGTTTACCAGCACCAACATAAGCTACTAAAAAGTTGTTTATTACGTCATTAAGTTCTGTATAAGCATAAGATCCATAGTTATCTTCTACTATAGAGCCAAAAGCTTTTTCAGTTGTGTTATTACCGTATTCACCTCCGTCAAGTTTTTTAAGTTGAACAACTATATACAAGTCATCAACTGGAGCTGTAGTAAATTCTATTGTATTACCAGACACAGTATAATCAGCAACAACTTCTGACCAACTACCTGGTATACCATTTGCGCTAGTATATAGTTTAAAGTTATTCTTACCATAACTTTCGTCAGTTCTTTCAGCCGCGTACCATTTTAAATCTGTATCAAAGGTAGTCGTAAACTTAGTGGTAGTTCCATCACCTCTAAAGCCTTGAGCGCCTTCGTAGTATTGCCGATTGTTTTCTGTTAGTAATGACATCTATTAACCTTTTTTGTTTGCTTCGTTCTGTGCTACTTCAGCTGAAGCGGCTTGTATAACTTGTGGATCACGTATAACAATGCCAGAGTATTGTAATATTCTAAGTATAACATTAACTTGCTCTGATTGCTCTAGTTCAAAGTTTTGTGAATTGCTAGAATCCCATATATAAGAACCACCTGGACCATTAGCTTGAAACGCCCAATTTATATCTAAAGGTTTTCTTATCATAGAAGCTTCTACAGTAGATCCAGAAGATATACTAGTAGGTTTAATTAGCAGTCTATTGCCTTCATATAAATAACAAGGGAAATCTTCAGTTGGTCTTGTAAGAGGAGATTTATCTATAGTATAAAAATCGCTACGTTGAAGTCGTTGTAGCTCTACTGGATAACCAGTTAGTGGTATATAAGTTACAGTTCCTAGTCTATAAAAATAAGCTTCACCGTTACCTAAAGGGCTGTTGTCGTATATTATATTTAAATTTAAATTACCTACAGCTGTTGTTGGTAGATTCCAATAACTGCCAGTAGTGTTATAATCGCAATTACCCTGTACTTTGAAATAAGATATTTTTTCGTCAATATTCATTTGCCGATCAGCATAATCAAAATCGGCTTGTGGCACACGTAGCTGTTGATTTAAATCATCAAAGTATTGTTCAAATATATCTAATTGAACTTGTGTAGCTGTCTTATTAAACTCATCAGGAGTTATATAACCCCGTTGTTCTTTGTTGAGTATTAGCAAAACGGTTTTATATACTGTATCTACGTTTATTGCCATTTATATTTTTTTAAAGTATGGGCCCGAGTGAACGAGCCCTATACTATTGTTACATGTTATTTTAGCTTTTTCTCGATAGACTTGAAAACTTCTACGCCTTCGTCAGTTCTAAAGAAAGCAGCCATTGCTGAGTATGGGTTTTCATCAAATGGTACACTCATAAGTTTTTTACCATTAGATGCCCACATAAAGGATCTTTGATCATCAGACAGCTTAATAATTTTAGATTCAGTTGCTTTAATAGCAAAGTTGCGTAGCTGTACATTTTCATCATTTGCTAGGTCTAAAAATAACTTCGGATTGCGTCTAGCGAATATTAACAAATCTCTTTTAATTTCTTTTGAAGACATGTTAGATACTTTGCTACCTTGCTCAACTCTTAGTATAGCTTCACCTTGATCTATATCAATAGATCTTGCAGCATTAAGAGCATCAATTTGTAGCTCCATAATATCTAGTTCATCTTCAGCTTCTTCAACAGCATCAAACTCCATGTATCTTTTATCTTTTAAAGGGTGATATAAAGATAATAGTTTTTGAAGCGATTGGTTTTCTTTTGGTACAACCAGTGAGCCATCTTCAAATAATATAGTACCAAGAGTAGCTTCACCTTGTTGTAAGTCTTTAAGAGGGGTAGACATGTTTGTGGCATATCTAAGTTCTCTTTGTTCGTTTGTTTCAGGGTCAAACCAAAGCATTGGAAATTTTCTGCTATGCCTAGATGGTATTCTAAGTGTTAGTGGTTTATATGATCCTGTTGTTAGATAAGTTCTATCTTTAATTTCCCAGTCTTTTTCTACACTAGGAATATCTTTTGTTTTTGCCATGATATAATATAATAAAATTAGTTAAAAGTAAAGTATTGGAGGTCACAATATGTGACCCCCAATATTTACAAAGTTTATGATTATACTCCAGTGAATAACACGAAGTTGTTAGCACCTTGTACACATAGACATCTTTCAGATAGGAAGTTAACTTCCATAGCGTCAAGATCGCTAGTGAACGCGCCACCAACAGAGCCAGTCAACCAAGACTTCATACGACGATCGTCAGTTTGTGACGCTCTATATCGTACGTGCAAGAATGGACGACGGATGTTAGTACCTAGAATTTGATCATATACAGTTGAAGTACCAGCTGGAACCAATACACCTTCAATAGAGTACTTACTGTTAGCGACACCAGCCGCTACAGAACCACCTCTTGTAGATGCATCATTTAGGTATTTCCAGTCAGTTTTGTAGAAGTCATAAGAACCTCTGCGGAAACCAGAGAAGCCAAGGTTTAGCGCCATGTCTTCTGAGTTTTCAAATACACCGTAAGATGTACCGCCAGTTCCATATGAGTTCTGTCCAGCCAACATATCATCGATAGTAAGAGTAGTCTCACGATTTAAGAAAAGCATATTTTCTTCAATAGCACCTTGAGTATCTAAGTTCTTAAGAATCAAATCAAAATCAGCTAAAGCAGCAGCAGCAGCTTGACCAGCAAATCCAACCTCTACGTTACCGCGTGATTGAATAGCAGCAAACAAACCTTCTGTACCTTTGTAACCAGCGTTAGCAGCAGAACCAGCTCCTGTAGCAGAAGCTTTTTCACCTTCAACAACTGACATTTCTAGGTAATCTTCAAAACGTAGTCTTGTTTCAGACTCAGCTTTTAGATACCATAGATATCCTCCAGTACCATCTTCAGTAGCAACTTCTACCCAACCAATCTGAGCAGTGTCAGAACCAGAAACAACATACTTGCTTCGGATGATAATTGGTGAATTGCTGAATTGAGTAAAGTTAGGGTCAATACTAATGTACCCATCAGAAGCGCCAGCGCTTACAGTTGAGCTAGGAGTAGAAGAACCTTTTCCATACTCAGATCCATATACGAAGATCTTAACAGTAGTTCCTAGTGAAGCAGTTGTAGTAGCGGTGTAAGGAGCAACAGTAAGTGCACCAGAAGTTAGGTTAGATGCAGTTACTACAGCTTTAAGTTCATTACCAGCTTCATCAACAGCTACAATAGTTTGACCAATTGAAACTACGTTTGCAACGTAATCTTTAGGGTCAGCAGGAGTCAACGCTACAGGAATAGTAATAGTGTTAACTTGATCGTTAGTACAGTCTGTGTAAGAAATGTGTAGACGGTTTTGCTCAGACCAAATAACTTGATCAGACGTCATAGGCATTTCAGCACCAACCATACGCAAAAATCCAGAGAGTGTACGATTTCCATATCTCTCTATTTCTTGCTCATAAATCTCAGGAAGATATTGTTGAGCAAATGTATCAGAGTCACCAGTACCAGTTCCACCATTAAATGATAGGTAGTTAGTATCTAGCAACTGTTGTTTTTGTGACGGAATAATGTCACCAAATATAGGACTTACAGCCATGATTATTTATTTTAATTTTTTATTGTTACTTTTTTAACTTTAAGTTTTGAAGAATCAACACCACTAATAGCTTTAACTTTTAATCCATTTACAAATACTTCACCTTGTGCTGTTTGTCTTGGTTCTGTCGAAATGTTTTTTGACTTAGCCATGACCTCTTTAACAGCGTCAGCTTTTCCTTGCTCATAGAAATGTTGAGCTATAGTATCAGCGTTTCTAGCGGCATATAAAGCTTTATGGTATCCTTGCATATCACCTACTTCACCATCTTTATTTAAGAACGTCTTAACAAAGTTGTCAATATTTGATTGTGCTTCACCAACTTGCCCAGGATTTTTAACACCGTATCTAAATTTCTTTTCACCAACTTTAAAATCAAAACCTTTGAAATCTTCGTTAAATAAACTTTTAGTTCGGTCAATAAAATTATCCCTAGTTTTTGTAATAGCCTGTTGCTCTTCATTGTATCGATTGAAAAAATCCATAGCTTTTTGTTGTTCTTGAGTTACGCCCGGTCTCAACTTGATCTCGTCGTAATACTTATCTTTCAATCCCTCTAAAAAGTTTTTGGCTTTTCCAACTTCTTCTTTAAACGCAATTTTCTTTTTGCGTATATCTTTCTCGTCGTCTAACTCTTCATCATAATCAAAGTCTTCTAACAAAAGACTTACATCATCATAATCAAGATGCGGTCGTGTTTGTTTATAATATTCTCTTACTAATGTATTGTTATCTACATTAGAGTAATCTGCATTAAGTCGAACGTAATCTTCGACTGTTCCACCAGTTTCTTCCATAAACGAAACTAGCTTTTCAATATTTTCAGGTAAAACTTTTTGCTCTACAACAGCTTGTTCAACCTCTTCAACCACCTTTTCTTCGATAGGTTTTACTTCTTCGTTTGATACTTCTTCAATAACAGAGAGAGGGGACTCTTCATTTGAGTCGGTGGTCCGTACTTCTTCAACCACTTCTTCGCTGTTGCTACCGTTTTCGGGTTGTCCGACAGTATCATCGCTTGCATCTGCGCTTTGCTCTTGAACGGCATTATCTTCGTTTTTAATTTCTACTTTAGTAACTTCAGGTACAACTTCACCTTGAGCTTCAGCAGCTGTACTAGGTATTTCAACTTTAGTTACCTCTTCTGTTTTACCTAAGTTTTTAGGTCTTTTAGGTTTAGCTTGTAGTTTAAACTCGCCTTCCTGTTTTACTTCTTCTGACATAATATAATATAATTAAATAATTAAAAGTTTTTTTTTATCGAGGTTCAAACTGTTCTAGCCCAAATCCTCCAAGTGCGTCGTTACCAGCTGATTCAAAATTTTTTGGTAATTCGTCATTTTGACGTTGTGAAATCATTTCAGATTGTTGTGTTCCAATAATTCTAGCACGCTCATCTTTACGATTTTCAATTTCTTTTTCTTTTTCTTTTTCAACTCGAGCTCTTGCTTCTGCTAACTGAATATTGTAATTAAACTCTTCAGCCATTAATTGTTTTTTAATTTCAGCCTCTGTTTGCATACGTTGTATTTCAAATTGAGACTTGCCTTGCTCAAGCTGAAGTTTAGTTTCTGTAAGAGCTTGTTGTTTCTGCATTTCAGCAAGCGCAGCTTGTTCGTTAGCTTGCGCG
>Ga0194021_1000006_pt1 | contig 17061 bp, 24 predicted proteins | sample BRC_78_MG_FD_140349 | JGI IMG/M metagenome (GOLD analysis project Ga0194021, IMG submission 140349) | Sediment microbial communities from the Broadkill River, Lewes, Delaware, United States - BRC_7-8_MG | ecosystem: Environmental > Aquatic > Freshwater > River > Sediment | place: USA: Delaware... | reverse complement strand
TAGTAATAAAAAGATTCTGATAGTTGACGAAAAGCCTGTTCTTGAATGGTGGGATACTGTAGATTTTAGTTTTGACAGTAACAAAATTTACTGCATAGCATGTAAAACTAGGTGTTTAGGTGAAGTATGACTAAACCCCTAGCCCTCTTTCGATTATCCCAGTAACCTCGAAGTCGATATTGGTGGTATCAAGACCGCCCCTGCTTATTGCCTCGTTAATGGTAAAGCCGAAAGTAATCTGATAGTCATATAAGCCCCTGTGGTCGGTGTCTTCAATTTCTGACATCTTCTTGATATTGTCATTCATATGTTCAGTTTTGCGACCTGCGACACTGCAAACAACCTTATTTGCATAGTCATAAGCGCAATTCTGGGACTCGTCATTGAACGTACTGAAAAGTATATGGATTGTAACGACTACAGGGACTTTGGCTGCGTAATCTACATTATTTTGCAAAAGATAGCTAGAGTCGTACCCGACAGACGAATATTCAAAAGCTATACCTATTTCAGCGTGAGTCTCTGTCTCTGATTTCAGCTTGTCATTGTTCCAATCCTTAAAGAACTTTATTTCGGGGACAGCCTCAACTATCCATTTTTCAAACTCTTCTTTTATCTCTATCCGCCAGTTGCTCATTTGTCAAAATTTTTATCCATTATAGCCTTCATTTTCCTTGACAGCGCACTATCTAACTTTCTTGACTTGCCGATAAATTCCCTCATCGGATGAATATTTGTGCCCTCGTTATGATATGATCCGTAATCAGTGTCTTTAGTCCATATTACCACCTTAGACAGTGTTCTTTCCCTGACGTCAATATCCCTTCTAAGTGCCCCAGTATTGACAAGAATAGCTCTCTGCACCCCTGTCTTGCGCTCCTGCTTGTCTTTTTTCTTCCTTGGAAGCCATCCGCCGAGTGAATTGTCAGTTTGTCCGCCTCCCTGAGAAAAACCTTTAGTATAGTGTGCAGTTGCAACAGCTCCCACCATGTACGAAATTTCCTCCAAAGACTTCTTTGAAGCTTTTTTCAGGCCTGGAATAGTATTTTTAACCGAAAGCCCCAAGGTCAGGTGTTTTATCTTCGACTAATACCATGCTGATCGGAAAACTGTCTCCTGCCTCATGGCTCGCTTTCATGCTTCTGATCACAACGTTTCTGATACCGAAGACATTGTTTAAGAATTTACTCTCAATCGGAACACTCTCTTCTACATCATCAATCGCCTTCACCCTTCCGAGTGCATCGTACGGCTCTTTAGAAGGAGAAACCCCGAAAGTAGACCCGAAGGCTTTAACCGCAGGGAATTTGGAAACTGCAATCTGTGCTATTTCGGCAGGATTGTACAGCTCAGGGGCAATTATTGCCGACAGTGTTACGGTATAGTCGTTTGTCGAAAAATACTCTTTTACAGTTCCGCTTTTTCCTGCAATATGGCTTTCAATTATATTCTTTGACCGCTCGACAGTCATAATCACTGAGTCGAGCCTGACCTCTTCGTATTCTATCTCTGCACCCTCCAAAGTAATCCACTTGCCGGCGGGAAATACGATATTATCATATACCGCAGTGCCGAGCATAGAAACCGCTACAGGCTCTAAGCTGTCAGGAAGATTATTAAAGTTGATTATTGCCATGGTTTCAGAAAATTACCTGTTACTGCTTCAATATTCGGGAAGCCGAAATTATTTTTCAAATCTTTTTTAGGCGCATTGAAATAGCTCGCTTTGCCTTTGCCGTATTCCTTAAAAATCACCTCGTCATAATATGGGTTCATATCGAATGCAGGGTTTCGCCTAAAATCCTGCATAAGGAGCTTGGTCTTGCTTTTAACTGTCCGTTCTGGCGTGGTCTGAAGTTCACTGCTCTGTATCACTGTGCATCTGCAACCGAATTCGTTCTGCGGTAGAATAGACCGCCAACGGGGATCATCCACCCGAAGCCTTAGGCCGTTTAATTTCTTGTGCGAAGCCCTGACCCTTCCGTCCCCGACTGTGAGATATTCCAATACTGGCAGTATATCTTTTTCGCTTTCGAACTTATGCCACCTACGAGCCATTTGAGCCTGAGCTACAACAGTATCCTGCTCAGTTCTTAGCCATTGTGTGTTATACTTCTCGTTCATCTTCAGAGCCTTTTCTCTGAATTGGGCAAAAGGTCTTTTTTTGCCGTCATCGTCAAAAACATAATCAGATAATTCTTTTGCATTCTGATAAGTTTTTGCCCCCGAAAAACGCCCTATATTCTGCCTGAACTCATAAGCCTTATTATTCAAGATATCGTCACCCACAGGGACATTTCCGAACCCTGCCCAAAAGGACGAATCCAAAGAAGTCGCAGTATAGGCATATAACCAAGAAGGAAGTTCTTTAACCAGCCCGTCCGATCCGTATATTTCGATAATAAGCTCCTCGCCTAAGTATTCAGGGATTGGCATGCTTAATCAGGTATATATTCGAATGAGACAGTACCTCTGTTTATTGCAGTGCCCTGAAAAGATGCGCTATCAAAAAAGCCTGCGGGAGTAGAGATGACTGTTACAGATGCCGATCCTATAGATACGTCACCGCCAGTATAGATGCCGTATTTCTCAGTCTGCGTATCATTGATAATATCTGCCGTCAGTCCTCTTGCGGTTTTCCATTCGTCTGCAGAAAGGTTATGGTTTATGCTCTTCGTGACTGGCCCTGTAGACGACATATCAAAAGTGCCTATATCAATAGTCTTCCTCACATACCTGTCTGTGTTCCTGTTCAGATATTCTGATAGCCGAGGCGTATTCACATCGAATTGCCATGCACCGCCTGCATCAGCAGACACTTTCAGGGTCTCTGAAGTCGCTTTTGTCACCCCGTCAAAATACGGTCTTAGTTTATTGTCTGTAACCGACTTAGTTAGTTTATATGGAAGACTTGCACCAGCAACACCGTCAAAAACACGCAATTCCCCGTCAACCCATACAACCCCTGCTGAAATATCTATACCTACTTCTGTGAACTCACAGCCGTATACAATAATAAGGTCTTCGCCCAAATCTTTCAGCAACCCCTCGAATAGTTCAAAGGACTGGAAATATAATTGCAAGTCTTCGTTTTTTAATGGGCGACCACCTGTATTTGCTTTTAATCTTTCCATTTTTTAAAAAAATACAATTTCGTAAAATGTGCCAGTCACTTGGACCCTTTCTATTGTAGCAATTATCGAAGTTTCCTGCTCGATAATATCAATCGGGACGTTAACGAAAAAGCCTTCCGATGTTGCCCCTGAAGGTTCATTTTCATTAAAGAAAAACGGGTCTTCCTGACCGCTCGGAAGGGTCTCACTGATGTTATATACATATGTTTCTTCTACAGATTCAGCTTCATTAAAAATAAACCCTGTATCTGTGATAGTGCCGTTAACAACTGTTATTCTTTTCAGGTCAGGGTCGTGGATTGCATTCAGTCCCTGTTCAAGTGAAAGCCTTTGGGCTGAATAGCCGACAAAGGTATTTATTTTCTGCTGAAAATCATAATTCAGGACATTCGCAGTATTGAAGCAAGACTTCATTATTGTATCTGCGAAGTCGAGATTTATCTGCTTCTGCCACTCCCTCGGAAAAAAGTCTATTGTATGTTTGTGTATATTCAGCTTCATACCGCAGTGTATGTAATATTAGCACCTACATCAAAATCGTCTGCTAATCTCACATAGCCAGAAAAAGACTGGAATTTTCGCCCCTGCAATGAAAGCACGTTTGTGAAATTGCTTTCGTTCTGTGCCTTTTTCTGTAATGAGTTTATTACGGTATTGAACACCCCTGTAGCTTCGTTTATCTGACAAAGCATGGTGTTCGTAACAAACAGACCGCCTGCGCTGAAACTGTCCTGAGTCAGAAATGTAGCAAAATATGCATTGATAGCATCTTCTACTGGCTTTGAGCCGTCTGAAAATGCCGTACCGTCATCAGGGCTGATTACCTTTCCGTCAACTTCTACAGAAATATTAAATGTAATCTCGTCACCGTTTACGCTTGTAATATCTGGTACGATGCCTGCTACAGTAATATCATTGGCGTAAGAAGTAAATGCAGTCAGCTCGTCAGCATCTAATGGCACTGGCGTACTGCCCTGAGTTTTTGCGACCTTTATGGAAACCCTTCCGTTTTCCGTAGTCTGGACTGAGGCACGCTCTACAATATACTTGTCTTCGTCAACTTCTTCATACACAAGGTTTCCGCTTTCGTCCCTCACCAATGGGTCTCCTAATTGGAAGGCTAAAGATTTATCCTGCCACCAAAGCCTCTGCATTACTTGCTTTGCCTCTAAAAGAGCCTCTGTGTTTGCCTGAAAATCATCGAAATTATTTTCAAAATCTGACGCAAATTCAGAAAAAAGCATGAAAAAGGACTGGTAAAAACTAGCCCTGCTTTCTGATGTAAGAGTCGATTCTAATGTAGCATATGACAGCCTCATAGCCATCATAGCATCGAATATTTCCGCTTTAGTACGTGCCATGGTGCAAATATATTAAAATTAACATACAGTCCCCCCATCTAAGCTAATTGAGCTGTTTTGTGTTATCAACAATTACAGTTTCGGCTTTTTGTTCGTTATATGTTTCTGTTACTATCATGGGTTAAATATTTTAGATATCGCTACTATCCCCCATTCGGCTTTCTCGATGTTGAGCGTCACAGGCGCAGTATCACAACCGAAATAAAAATCAAAATAATCCCCCGTTTCCGCCGTAAATCTACGCTCGGCTGAAATAGCGCCTTCGTCAGTCCCTGTGCCGATCTTGCGTGAAACAAATCGGTCTGGTTCGGATTCAGGAGTGCCGTTTTTTACCCATTTAAACCTTGCTTTTACATTATTAATATTAGAAGTCATTGATATTGACGAAGTGCATACTAAAATGATAGGGTCAGTGCCTATATACGTAACCGATCCGGGTTTAGTAGTGTAATCAAATAAATGAGATAAATCGTCCTCGGGTATCACATTAGAATCAGGAGACACCCATGAGCCATTAAGGCTCGGATCAATAGAAGGTATAAGCAACGGCGTCTGTGCAGTTGTATATCCAGACCATCTCGGAGGATTGCTCAGAAAATCGTCTTTTAATATATTTGATAATTCAGGCATGTTGTTAAAAATTATTATATGTTACGAATTCACCGTTATAGGTAACCTCTTCACCGTTATATAAAACAATAGGAGCATTTACGAACTTGTATATTTCGTTTTTCGTGCCTCCTGATTGAACTGAAGCGTATTTAATCATGTTGAATATTACAGGGTCTTTTGAAACAATATCAGCAAACTCAATATTAAGCCCTTCTCTATTAAAATCAATCTTGCCGTAACCGTAATCCAAAGGCGTATTAGCCCCGTCAAATTCATACTGGTCAGTAAATTTTTTGTTGTGGGCAATCAAGTCAGCTACAGCAGGCTGATTATATACCATTTCTGAGCCGTTATGGCCTTCTTTAGTGCCTTGAACCTTGCTGTCCCATATGTAGCCTGCAATGGTGTCTCCAGCTGTCTTTATACTGTTGCCATTTACATCGAAAGGCACGTAAAGCAAAGGTCCGTCTGTGTCGTTTATCCACAGATCGAAGCCTTTCGTGTTATTAATCGGATAAGCATACTCAGATTTAGTCCTTAATCCTGCTGTAGGGTTTTGCCATGTCACTACTCTAGCCATAGTCTATATCCCGTTTACTCTATTTTCGATTCGAGCTAAAATATACTGCATTCCGGCAGCATTAAGATGATAAGTGTCTTGCAGGGTAAGAGCGTTGTACTGAGCTGTATTATCGAAAGATATGCCAGACTCTCTATAAGCATCGAAAACTTCGATGTTAAATTTTTGGCAAATCTCTATCATTGCATCTACGTATGTTATATTCTCTATAGCGGCTCTGTTCATAGGTGTTATGAACAGCAATTTCTTTGTTGGGTATTTTGTCAATAACCCGTCGCAAAGATTATTAAGTGCTCCGTAAAACTCGGCATTATCTGTAGATGTATTCACTCCTAATGATACGCCAGCATGGGCATCATTAGTGCCTACCCAGATGATTACTATATCGTGGTCATCAGACATAGCCGAATATCGGTCTATTAACGGATTAGATGATCCCGCTCCATTAGTCAGCCAACTGCCGTTTATGGCGTCATTAGTATATGCCATGTCATGTTTGTCTGACAGTAACTTGCCCCACCCGTCGTTAGGAATAGTATGGCCGTAAGCCATAGAATCCCCGTTTATGCCGATATCTTTCTGGTATAGGTTATTTATACCTAATTGGATTACATCAGATACAGCTGCCACATCTTTTGTTTCTCCTGTAAGCTCTACGCCCTCCCATCCGTAACCTATTATAGTTGCGAACGACTGGTTCGTTGTGATAGTCTCACCTACAATGAAGTCTCTCTGAGACGGAGCTGGACTGTACTCAAAGCCAGTTGATGAAGCGCCGTTGTATCGGACTCCTAACCCTGTATTGAATGCTATAGCGACTCTGTCGCCTGCATCTAATAATACATCAACTTCTACTTCGAGTAAAGAGGAGGGGGAGGCTGTGATGTTTATTTCGCCATAATCTTTAGTGACCACTTGCGACCCGTCAACCGTATACAGATAGAAGCTGTTCGCCCCTGCCACAGTTGTCGATGTCGTATTAAGCAGTATCTTGCTTATTTTAACGTTATTAACATTAGTCTTATTGTTAATAGATATTGTTCCGTTTCCTGCATCGGCGAACGCTCCAGTATATTCTAAGAAGTCAGACGTTTCTGTGACTTCTAACGACTCCTGTAATGATGCAATGTCATCTGTATTTGTTGTAATATTTGATTCTGCTGTATCAACTCTTACTTCTAACTCAGAAACATTTGCAGCATTTATTTGAAATGTGTCGATCTCTGTGATTCTAAGCTCATACGCTTCAAAATCAGAGGTACCATTTCCAGCTTCTAACTGGAAGTCGTTTAAATAATCACTTGCAAGAACTACCACGTTTTTGTATATAAATGCACATCCTGCTGGAGTGGTGAGTGTTTTACCGCCATTGCCTCCAGCATTCGACAGGGCAGACATATCTATGCTAGATATTTCGTCCTGATTCTCATCCTGATATTGCAACAATCCCACCTGACTCGCTCCATATAGGCCGTCATTGTGGACGAATGAATATATAGTATTCTCAGTTACAGGTATTCTAGCGCCTGTCCACCCTGCTTGCGGGCCAATTACACCAGTATTGCTTATCCCCTCATCAGGGATTACCATGCTGTCTTTATCGAATTTATTTTTTTGTGCCTCGAACGTATAGTTAAGTGCATTTTTTTTAGAAATCAGCACCGAATCTCCGTTAGAATCTACAGCCCTGAAGGACTCAGTTTCTATCAATACGTCCTTAGGCGGTAAGTTTTTTTCTATGATTGGATCAGCCATATTATTATTGTGCTACTATTGTAAAATTATTTTGCGTTGTTAATAAAAACCCTGTTTGGGTTATTAGAGCGTTTTGAGGCGTGTCGTCCTCTTCTAATATGTTATAATCTACATCACCTGAGCTACTAGAATGAGGGAATTTCAGGCTTGCTGTTATAGTATTGCCGTCATACCTTAGTAATTGAGTTTCGAAGAACTCGAAATTGCAGTAATTGGAAGCCGTTCCTCCTGTATTATGTATAGCTCCAAGATACAATTCCATATCCCCCTGGACATAAGGGGCTGAATAGGTTATGTCTGGTGTATTATTGTCAATTAAATCTTTAGTCTTTGCAGGGGTAGATATATCTGCCGTTATAGGCATCACATATAAATCAGCTCCATACTTTATAAAAGTGTGATAATCTGTGTCGGCATCTCCGCCTAAATTAGCTGTACCGTCATTATCACCATAAGCTGAAATCCATTTACCTCCAGAAACTCCGAAATAAAACCTTGATTCGCTGCTGTCCGAACATCCTTGAGCAGGCGACCCTGATATGTCCAAGAATCTCCCTTTTGTGGCAAAAACCGTATCTGATCTTGGTATATAATCGGTTACTCCGTACTGATCCGTTCCATTTGCTGTAACTGAACCACTTTTAACAATAGGATCAAATCCTAATTTCCCGTCTTGGTTAAGCGGATTGCCGAGCACATCAAAGCCAGAGTTAGACAGACTAGCAGGAACTATCTGCCCTGCATTATCGTTGTAACCGTATCGGTTTGATACTGTCGGCAAATCTTCAGCAGTCGTATAGAATCCTGCAACTGTCCCAGACCGCACAAAATGCAGGCCGTTACCGCTTGAGTCAAACACATCTGTCCCTGTCGTCTCTTCGAACCAGTAATTAGAACCGTTTGATAATTCCAGATAAGAGCAAGTACCCGAACTTGCACATACTATAGTATTCCCAGAAACCTGTAAAACTGCAGTTCCAGTTACATCGGTTATTGTAATACCTGTCAGGTCAGAAGCGGTTAGTACATGGTCCCCTGCAACGAAATTACCGACTCCTGCCAGCAATGCAGTGCCTTCTCTCTCTCCTGTCTTATCTTTCTGCCTCCATACGCCGTTACCGTCTTGGTATGTCTCCCCCAGCCATTGAATTACTTCTGTATAATTCGGGGGAAGGACAAGCCTTGAGTATCGACCCCAATTTACATAATCGCTTATTAATTCGATTTTTTCTTCATTCGCAGAAGGGGTCACATCGTTGCCGTCAGTGTCACGCAGTACAACAGTGTCGAGGTCAACACACAGATATTGATGTATGTATTTACCAGTAATGATAGTACACTCGTTGCCGTTCATAGCCAAGACCTTGTAAATCTGGCCGTAAAAACGGTTATTGAGCAGAAACCCATACTCTTTGTCCTGTATAGTAGCGTTATCTATCATGATTGCCAGACCCAAGCAGTATATTCATTGATTTTTTCAAGCTTTTCCGTATTGGTTACTGGCGTCACATCAGCGCCAGCACTGTCCTGAATAGTAACGGTGTCGAGATCAATCAGAATACTGCCTCTTGTGAAGTCGTCAGTTCTAAGCTCGCATTTGTTCGAATTTTCGGGCTGTGTATAATAAATCTGCCCATAAAAACGATCATTAAGATAAAACCCTGCCGTGCCCTGCTTGAGGGTCGCATTAACTATCAAATCGTCCATTGTTGCCGTCCTCCTTAATTTCTTTTTCTTCGACTTCTACCCCTGTTGTATCTGTAACAGTATCAGGGGAAATCTTATAATTATTGCTGAGCATTGTGACAATCTCAGCATTATCTTTCTTCGTCATTTTATCAGATTTACGGAGCATGATCTTTGCGCCTTCAGGCACTCCGAAACCTATCTTTCTCATTCTGGGCAAAAGCTCGCCGTTTACCTGAGATTCGATAAGGCGCCAGTTTGATTTTACGGCTCTGCCTGTATTCTCTTCATGCACTTCTGCCTGTGACCTTGAGGACCCGTTATCAAGCACCATAGTTGACAATAAGAGAGCTTTTGAAATCTGTTCATCTGCTAGTCGGATCATTTTTTCAAACAGTTCTGGGTTAGCCTGCCCTGTGCTGCTGCCAGACGAAAACGGTTCAATTGTGTCTTTTTCATCGATGACCATAAAACGGCTTGAAAGCCACTTTTTAACCATTTCGACAGCATTTTCTTTCCTTTCCCTGTCTGTTACCTGAGTCTTTACGATAATAGGCGGAATTGAGAAAATCTGGTTGTATTTTGCCCACATACGGGAAACTTCAGTCTTGTATATCCACCACCTAACAGCGGTGTTTAACTTTCCTAATGTTTCGTCAAATGTGAATATCGTAAAAGTCCTGTACGGCTCATCTGTCCACGAATTGTAAACCTCGTTGTCATACTCATGCTTCACGATCCCGTCAAGGTCGGGGCGAATATGCTTGCGGTTAATTTCCCTCACTGACATATCGCCGTTGAGCGTATCCACCGCATCAATCTGAATAAGACCGAAACCACAAAGCTTTGCGTTAACAATAGCTTCACAAAAGTCAGAAAACCACTTTTTTTTGAACATCTCCGTAAGATCGTCAATCCTCTCGCCCTCTTTATCAGCAATGTAAAAATCTTGGCTGACACAGCCGTCAACCAAAGTGTCTATGCATGCCGAAACGTGGCTGTCTTGAGCCATGTTGCGGTAAATGTCGAACAGCCGAACCCAATTCGGATGAAAATTGTTACCCCAAGGCACATCTGCAGACTGCATGGCCTGACGCCAATCTGATACGGTTTTGGTAGTATAAGACCACCCGATGAAATCATCAATCTGCCTGTCAATATCAGTTCCGCTTTTATTCGCTTCCCTGTACTGATTTGTAAGATGGTCAATCTCCTGCCGAAGCTTAACAAGGCTTTCATTTGCCTTAATTTCGGCAGGAGTAACAGCCTTTGCATTTATCTTCTTTTTTCTGCTAAAAAGCCCCATTAGTAATCTTCGTTTGGTGAATCCTCAAATGCTCCCCATGCGAAACGCTGTCCTGCATCGTCAGACTCTACATTTTCACGCTGTGCTATATTCAGCATCACATTGCCTTTTTGGATGTCCTTCAGAGATAACATTGCGTCATCGTGTGCCGTCCTCCTGTTTTCGGGAATCTGTCTTGGATTATACCGCAATGATGCTTTGTAGATGATTAGCATACAGGTAATCTCGACCAGTTTTTCGTTACGGTCGTCTGATTCAGAGAAATACGCAGTGTCGGTGAGAGCCGTGCCTGCTGGAGCATCTTGTATGCACAGATACAAGCCCCTGACTCCTTCCCCGTCTTCTGCGCCTGCAACTCTCTGACCGACAGAAAAGGCCCCTGAAACAGAATATTCGATAAACTCTCTCAGCTCCTTGTCCATGTCGTACCAGTGACGGCAATAGCCAGCCACTTCCTCAACAGTGGAGTTTATCAGTTTGGAAAGCTCTGCAAAATCACCTTCTACCGCAGGCTGACCGCCGATAGCTTTCCGCCCTCCAGTTAGTTCGGAAAGAGTGCCCGAGAATAAATATCCGATTACGTCCTGTTCCAGTATGTAGCCTATTTCTGCCATATGCGCCAAAAGTACGGAATTGTTTCAAGAAATCCAAAGTTTTGATATGTGCCAGCCCTATGACGATTTAATGCAAAACTAACATAGGCAACTTAGGTTTCTATATTTATATATATTTTTCTACAGCTCTATTTTTTATTTTCTCTGTAACTTTTTCCAAACCTATGTTAGCTATGTTATTTGCTTATATCTATCTACCTTATAATTATATACTTACAGTATATATTCTTTTTTTATATAATATAGTATAAAATACTATATATCAGTACCTAACAAAAGGTACACTGCAAAACTAACATAGAGATTCTGTAAGTTAAATCAATGTTGTCTATGTTAAAAGAAAGGTGATTTTCATCATACTTTGGAATGATATTGATCATTTTTTCTTATTACGTATTTTATACACATAGAAAAAGTCTGCAGTCTTTTTAACTTGTGTACATTGTTATCGAACTTATGATTAACTTAGGAACTAACTTGCGCATGTTGTTAATACGGCTAAAAAAAAGACAAATTTTTATTTGGCTGTGTGATTATTTAATGTATATTTGCTGTATATAAAAACAGATAAATAATAAACCACGTATGGAAGCAAAAGATTTAAGAATCGGGAATGCTGTACATTACAAGCACACAGGCGTTAACAATGTAGTAAAAAAGTATTTGTGCAAGTTAGACGGGGAGGATATAGAGGCAATGGCTGAAAGAGTGGGTTACTTGAAGCTTCATGAGCCTATCAAGTTAACTGACAACTGGCTAGAAAGGTTCGGGTTTGAGAAATGCAACGGAGTATGGCGAATCAAATTAGGCGAAGACTTGTATTTAAGAGGACATATAGCTAATAATGCTTTTAATTGTTGCATAGATGGCAGCACATGTGACATTGAAAGCAGAGTAAGTATAAAAATCTGCAAATATAAATACGTCCACCAATTACAGAACCTTTACTTTGCTCTTACTGGTGAAGAACTTAAATTAAAAAGTGAATGATTATGAAATATACTTATTTGGTATTTGACCGTAGATACAGAATCAACCCTGACAGCGCTGAAGTACTGGCTGTAGACGACACGCCAGAAGGCGCTAAAGAAGACCAAGAAGACAACAAAGGAAGTGTGATCGTCAGGTTTGAAGACGAAAACAATATACTCAGCAACCCTATAATAATAGAATAACTATGAAGCAAACAGCAACCAGCGACAAAGTAGTCGCATTTTATAAAGAGAATATACTCTTTGTGGATGCAGATACAGTGAACGACCTTGGCTACGAGAGAGCTATACTTGATAGCCTAAAAACTATGAACTCTCTGCCAAAAAGCCATTTGAGAGAAAAATTTCACCCTCTAGGGGAAGTAGTGCTCAAAAAAGTAGCTAGGACTCTATCGCTAAAAGTAGAAGAGCAGAGGTTAGGAGGATTTCAATATTCAATATTAAAACTAAAATTCAGATAAAATGAAAAAAGAGCACGAATACACAGGAAAAATTTCAACAGCACTTGGGGCTATATTCGATGAAGACAGTGAAGTGCATATCAGCGAAGAAGAGCTTAAGGAAGGCGATAACCTTGTGAGATTTATACACGCTTTGGCTAATTTAGCTCCGACCATGTTATTTAACGAGGTCACTGGTTCTAATAAAAATATCTTAGAATTTAACCACGAGGCGAATAAATTATGTTTTCAGTACACGACCAAAACTGAGGATGACAAGTAGTAAGAGGAGATAACAAAAATAATATGGGCTGATTGCCCCTAAAATTAAGTATAAGTTTTAATTTAAAATACAAAGACTTATGAATACAGACAAAGCAACAACAGAGAACGGCAATTTGACTATGTTTAGTATTAGCGGTAGCATTTCGTTTATAAAGCACTCAACTTGTAAAACACGTATAAACGCTAAGGCAAATATAAATTTACTTGATGATGATGTTATAATTGACGTTGGAGATGATTACATAAAAATAAGTAGACCAGATATTGATTACAATGGCAAAACATATAAATTAAAAAAAATGAAAAGCGGATGGTATGGAACAACATTACAAATGCAATTGCCAATAGGTAATTTTTTATTTGACGATGAAGAAAGTACCGAAGACAAATTGATAGCATATTACCGCTAACACCGAAATATCATCAAGCGATAGCGACCCGTAGGGTTGATGATAACGGTATGGCGGTATAAAATCGGCAGGGATTAAGTGCAGAAACCTATCAGCCGACACAAATGATAAATAGATGCACACGGTTAATTACAGCGCATACGCCCTGCTGTTTTATGACCGCTTGTTATAGGGCGTTTTTAATACTAAAACAATGATTTATTATAACACAGAATTTCTAATTAAGGTAAAGGTAAACGATTTTTATCCGAGCAACTGGTACACTTACCGCACAGAGCGAAAAATAATAGGTTTTGTTACAAGAAAAGCAGGGATTTACAAAGAGGTATTTGAAGACTATTTAGGTGGCGAAGTGCCAAATAACCACACATTAAAAGATGGTGTTGTTTATGAGAACCCTGAGTGCATATTATACTATGCAGATGGAAGCAAAAAAACCTATTATTTTGACAATAAAAGTGATGCTGTTGAATTTGGAGCAAAGTTTACCGTTGGTGATAAATGGGTTTCTTAAATGCCCTATAACACCGAAATATCATCAAGCGATAGCGACCCGTAGGGTTGAGGATATTGGATGTTATTGCTGTAGATAAAAAGCCCTGTAATTAAAAATTACAGGGCTTTTTATTTGGGATTAAGCTATAATACGCATAATGAGTAGAATTATGATTGACAATAAAGAGGTGGCAATATACAAAAAACCCCGAAAGTAGCAAAACAATCGGGGTTTTTGTAAAAAAAAATAAACAACCTGAAACAGTATGTCAGAGTATAAGCAAAAATTAGCAAATCATCGCTGCAAACATAGTAAACTTTTTTCAATAATCAAAAAAAAATGAAGCCTGGCAGAACTTCCTTTTATAAAATTCATTTTATGAAATATTTAATTCTTGGAGCAAGAGACGCCTCTCCGCTAAATTAATACTATTCATGGAATATTTTTTTTTTAAAAGCAATACTGCTATTTGGCGTAACAGTATTATCAAGCGGGACCAACGTCTCTTTAAATTTTCGTTATGCAAACATATAAAAACTTTCCCAATAATCAAAAACTAATCTCCTTACCTCCGAACATAATTGTGTTTTTCACTGGCTCATTATTTGAGGTAATATCAACCTCATCTTTAAGCCCCACTAGCCTCTGTACTAAATTTGCGTTATAGTCGCCCATTACAGCCCCTTTTAAAGCCTGTTCTTCGCAAATGCCTCTTAATGTACTAGCGACCTCAAAAAAGTCTTTATTCTCTTCTTTATGTGCATAATTATTAAAAGTCTGAAGAGTTATCCCCATATGAAGGCACAACCCCCTGAGTGTGAACGGCTGAGGCAACTTTACAGATATTTCCTGACCTGCCATATTTCCGCTCTTTACTACCTCTTTTTTCTCATAAGGGTTGTTTATTGCATACTCGAAATAATCAAGCCCCTCCCTGAGCATATCTTCGGGCGTTTCAAATTTCCTCTTGCGCCCCATCTTCCTGAAGCAGTTTTTGTAATATTCGTTTCCTTTCGGTGCTGGCATAATTATGTATTTTAATGAATAAAAAAAAGGGGCAACCCGACAGAGCACCCCTTTTAAAACAAATAAATAATTACTATTTCCTTTTTCATTCCCAATGAAGAAGCAACAAATATAGCAATTATTTTTTAATTAATCAAAAAGGTTGTCATCTATCCCGATACTCACAGCCTCGGAAGGCTCTGAGTACCTGTCTCTCCATTCGTAATAAACAGAACGCAGAGCCTCATAGAAGAAGTATCTTTTAGTGTCGGACATATGCCCGTACTCTTCATAAGAAACCCCCTGTTCGTTGGTAGTTCTCTTTTTCAGCATTTTCCCGTCCATATCACGGAGCACTGAAAAATAATCAGATATAGAAACCTTGCACTGCTCGTTAATGGTCAATTTCCAGCCATTAAAACCGCTGTACAGGGCGTTAACAAATTCCCCTGTTTCCACAATAGGAGGGTTTTTAGTTCCTATGCGGGAAATGTAGGTGTATTTCTCCCTTAATTCCTCCACAACAATATAATAGAAAGACCTTTTGGCTTCATCTATGGTGTTCTGATTTTTTGTTGTGGCATCACCGTACACTATAACGGTATCGTTATAATCAATGCCGTCTAAGTAATCGATTATAACACGCCCTAAACCTTTTGCGTGGTTGTCGTCCGTGCTCGTCTCGTCCTTCTCGTCCCTGTGAGTTGCCGTAGCCTCGCCAATCTGCACTGCACGCTTGCTTTCTGGGTAAACCTGCCAGAAGGTGGCAGAACAGTAGGGCATCGTATTGGCATCTATGGAAACATGCACAGGTGTATGGGGATCGTAATCCGCATAAGTAACATGCTCGCCCATCTCAAGTGCATGCCAAAACCCGTTCTCAGTCTTCAGGACAACGTCCCAGTCACCCTCAACGAAAACCTTATACTCGTAAATAGGCAGAGATTTAAGGGATTCTATGTAAGAAGCAGGGATATATGGGTTATCCGTAACATAAGCAGGGAGGTAGAAATACTCAGCAGGCAAAGTCCCGTTTTTCCATCTGTCGTATATTACCTCCTTTACCCAAGTCTGGGTCGGGTTGCATGTAAGAATCGTTATCGGCGGAGGCTGGTTCGGCTCAGGGTCGTCTTTGGTCGGGGGGATTATGTAAGACCCTGAACGTTCAATTGATTTTTTGAACCACTTGTTCGTCAGTTCAGAAACCTCTTCACCGCCTATACCGTTAACTTCAAGTCCTTTCATGTGTTCCAGTTCCTTGTCCTTATCGTAATTCTCGCCGATGAACATTATCATAGAGCCGTTTTCGAATGTAAAAGTCTGCTCTGATTCATTAACCTTTACGCTCGACCCTTCTATGAATTTATTGATAATAGGGCGTGTATTCCTTCTCAGCCTTTTCAGGTCTTTGCGGAAAATTGCCCATCTGGAACGGGGGAAGATTTGGCATAAAACAACAAAAATCGCCACCAGAAGGTACGATTTACCGCCACGGATAGCACCGCCGTAGCAAAGTATGCGGTGCTTCCCTGACATTACGGCTTCGATAAATTCAGCCTGTTTTTTGTTTCCGTCCTTAAAGACGATGTTTGTTTTCGTTTCCTGCACTTGATACCTTAATCGTTATACATATCCTCATACACATACTCTCCGCAGTCTTCGCACTTGTATTTCACATAAGCATCTGGGTAGTCTCTCGAAACTTCCTTCTTGTTGGTATGTTTGCATTTGGCAGGAACCTTTTCCCACCAAAGCCCGAACATCATAATTGACACAGCAAACAGGAGCATTGCTATAGGCATTCCAATTAATACATATTCGTATATTTCACATTGTTGTAACTGTTCCATAATTACATTTTTATGTTTTTTACAAAGAAATCAAACAAAAAACTGCCATAAAGCGGAGAATCCTCTATCTTGTAGTCAGTGTCTTCAATATATATTTCCTCCAAATCTTCAACAACTTCTCCAACTATATAATCATCATTGGAGCCATCTACAAAGCGCCTGCCTATACATAGATAATTATATCCGTTTTCTGATTTATCTAACCTTAATAAATAAGCTAGCTGTTGATAGCCTAGCCCTCCATTTGTTTGGTAAATTTTCATTCGTAATTAGGTATTTTAATCTGTTTATTCTTCTTTTTTAATAATTCCCTGATAAAATTACGGGATTTTGAGGCTTCTACGGCTAAATCAATATGATATGAGGACTTGCAGTGCAGTTCTGTCATGATCCGCTTGAAATGGTCAAGGCTGAATACGAAAAACGCTAAACAGTTACGGTCTGCCATCATATCCAAAAATCTTAGCTGTCTTTCAAGCTTGATACGTGGATGGGTAGCCCCTTCTACTTTAAGCTCTAAAAATACGGCATTCCC
>Ga0194021_1000004_pt1 | contig 19266 bp, 28 predicted proteins | sample BRC_78_MG_FD_140349 | JGI IMG/M metagenome (GOLD analysis project Ga0194021, IMG submission 140349) | Sediment microbial communities from the Broadkill River, Lewes, Delaware, United States - BRC_7-8_MG | ecosystem: Environmental > Aquatic > Freshwater > River > Sediment | place: USA: Delaware... | reverse complement strand
TTGCGCTTCTGTCATTATCTGCAATATTTGCACATACAGAAACAGCCGTAGCTTCATTTATCCCGTATCTGTTTAGAGCGCACGCCAACTGCACTATAGACTCATGTTTGCTCCCTTCCGTATAAGTATAGTTATTCCGCCACCATATAAGCAGATTGTTCACCGTCTGCTGTTCGTTTAGCGTAAGGGCGACCGACTTCTGAGAACTCCGTTTTTTCCCTTCCAGTGCCCGTTTTTTGTCAGTAAAAACGAACGAGCTGTAGTTTATGAATATATCGGGGTCGTACGACAGGTAACACACACGGTTAACGTTTTTGCCTGACTGGTCGACTTCAATGCCCATTTTACTGTAATACTCAGACAGTGCAAGGAAATGAGGCTCATGGTTTTCTATTGATGCGCTGATACGGACTATAAGCTTCAGCCCGTTGCCAGAAGGCGAAATAAAACAGGCCAAAGTGTATTTATCCCTGCATAACTCATCTTTGGTTTTTAACAGTTCACAAGAATCAAGGCCGTCAATATCTATAACAATCAGACCGCTGTGCGGATCGGGCATAGCCCCGCTTTTTCGGTTCATAAATTTGCCAGAAAAAAGAGCAGATGGCAGTTGTTTTTTCAGCTCGTTTCTTTTTTCTTTGTCTTCTTCTGACCGTATCTGCTCTGCGAGTTCTTTGTACACACCGCATTTAATAAGGTCAAAAACATCAGATACTGCAATATGCAACGGCGTGACAAGCTCCCTGATATTCTTGAATGTTGTGATTACTGTGTTTTTCATTAATTAAACGTTTTTGCTAATTCTCTATTTTCTATCAAATGCTTTGGGACACGGCTTTTTACCTGAGTCACCCAACCGAAAGATTTCGGTTTATAGTTTGCATAAGCCATTATTTCAGCGTCACCGCCACGGGTGAATAACTGCTGCACAAGCCATGCCTCGCTGTACCTGTTTTTGTCGGCGAACTGGTCAAGTTCTTTGAACGTCATTTCTTTTATCGGCTTGACACCTGTGACGCTCCCGTCAGAATTGACAGACGACAAAGATAGCTCAATTTTCTTGAATTCTGCTTTTTCAGGAAAAACGTATCCGCAGATAGGGCATATCTTAGCCGATGCAAATATGTGGCTGTCACACCCTTTTTTGCCGTTTTTATCAACTAACAGTTCGTTGTTGACGTATCCGCACTCCTTCATAGGCGGGACTCCTGCGCCGTTTTTCGTTTCATGCCACAGAAACCACCGCCTCGGCAATTTATAAGCCCCGAGTCGCTGTGCGTTGCCTCCGAAATCCAATATATTGAAATGATACTTTCCTATAGCAGGGCAAAGCCTAGAACCTCTTCCGAGCATCTGAAGGTAAAGCACCTCTGATATTGTAGCACGCAATAATATCACTGTCTGTATAGCTGGAAAGTCAAAGCCTGTTGTTAATATGCCTGCATTGCAGACAACTTTGAACTCAGAATTTCTCCACTTGTCAATAATTTCATTTCTTGCGCCCGAATAATCCAGATAAGCCTCACAGTACTCGTCATAATATTCTTTCGCTTTCCAGTATTTAACCCATTCCGCAGAAGCTTCTTTTTTGTCTTCAGGTTCTTCAGAGTTTGGCCGTTTAGGCTTAGACATCTTTGAACTGAGGAACTTCGCAGGAATACCTGCTTTGCAAAATTCCTTTGCCGTCCTTACAGAGTGTATTATATTAGAGCAGAACACTATCGCTGTGGTGCCAGGAGTATGCTCCTTGTAAGATTCGACCGCACCGCTGTATACTTTAGGGCTGTCGAATTTCTTAAACATGCCAGATTCTGAGAAATCGCCTTTGGAGTCAAAGCCGACCCCGTCCATCGAAGGGGCTTCAAAACCGTAATACATATCAGGCATCAGATACCCTCGCTCAATCAGCTCTAAGGTTGTAAGAGTATGCACGATAGCGTCATAATCTTCACCCAGTTGCCTTTGCTTTCCGCCACGTTTCGGAGTTGCTGAAAAACCTATTACAGGGCAATGGAAGACTGCTTTTTCAAAAAACTTGTTAAATTCCTGTTTGTGGCATTCGTCTATAATAATAAGATCGAATCGCAAAAACCAGTTAATCCATTTCTCTTGATCTAGACGTCTCTTTAAGGTTTGAGCCATGCCGACAAAAACCGCCCCTTTCTGCATATCGGGGGCATATTTGCGCCCTGCTCTTATGTACTGGGTGTTTATGCCGAAATTCTTTAACGTTCCGCCAGTGCCGTTTAAAAGCTCTTCCCTGTCGGTAAGTATCAGGATATTAGAGTTTTTCTTAATCGCTTCAAGAGTGATGTGGGAAAATACTACAGTCTTACCGCCCCCAGTAGGCATTTCGCATATAATCCTTTTCCTTTCTGCGGTTGACAATGCCTTCTTTACATCGTCAACCGCTTTTTGCTGATAATCTCTCAGTTGTATCATACTGCTTTAACTGTTGCAGAAAACAGGCTTCTCGCAATTGTCTAAAGCCCAATTAATCCAATATTTAAGCCACTCAAGTCTCACAAGCGCACCGTTTACTTCATTATCTTCATATTCGTAAGACGGGATTGATTCTGGATATTTCTTTTTGAAAGATCTGTATTTTTCATTAACTATCTGCCTGTGCTCCTCGCATAAAGGATAAACCGCAGGATGTTGTCTGATAAGCCCTTCACAATCATCAAAAAAAAACTCGTAAAGGTCTGCCTTTTCGGCAAAGTTAGCCCATGATGTATAAGTAGGCCATCTCATATTAGTTCCATCAGTAGGCTCACCAACATTCAAAAAAGACTCTTCTCTTTCGTCTTCTGTTTTTGCATTTAATTCAACAACAGACTCCCTGCCGTCTTCAGTGCTGAAAGTAACTTCTAATTCTCCAATTTTTATATTATATCCCATTTTTCCGTTTATTTTAAATTATTCTCACTCATTAAATCAAAACATCATCCGCCTTGACAAGGCTTTCCATAAATTTAAAAATTCTCGTCAAACCCCAATCTTCAGGGATTTTATTAACCATTGTTACCCCGTACCTTGTCTCAAAGTACACTGTCTTTGCCTCGCTTCTGTAAAAAACAATTTTTCCGTCAATTGTTAACTCTATCTGTTTCATTTTCCTGTTTTGGTTAAAAATAATAATATTCAATCATCATCAACCATGCGGGTCGCTTCGCTTGATGATATTTCGGTGTTATGGTTAATTACCCATCTTGTTGGTTTTATACCATCTCCATAATTCATCTCTCCAAGGTGTATCATTCATACCCCATTTTTCAGCATCAAGCTTCATGTGTTCTGGTAACTCTAAAAATAATTGTTCCATTTGTTCTTGGTTTAAATTAACTTTACCATCATTCCATGTTACATCTAATATAACATCATGAAAATGCGCCCAATCATTTTTATCAAAACCGTAATCTTCAATTTGTTTCATTCTAATTAAAATTTAACTAACCATAACAATGTATAAAAAACATAGCTTGGTTAGTGATTAATATTAAGTTTTACTATATAATTATCATTTGTAAGTTATTGTACTTCAGTATTTTAAAACGCTACGTTTATTATAAGAAACGTTATTCATTAAAGAAAATTTCACCGCCCTGCACCAGCATTTCGCCGCTCAGGGCAGAAAGAGACATCTGTATTAATTGTTACAATCATAATGATATTAAAAATAATAACATTTATTATAAAACATTTAACCTACGTTCAGTTAAACATTCAATTAAATTTATAAATCTTTCAATTGTAGTAATGTTTAGTTTTTTCCTTCCTCGTTTTTCTTCACCATCCCATTCAATAGTTACACCATCACTTTTGAAATAATATCCAGAAATATCAAATTGCCAACAATATGGTTCAACATATACTTTTTTAAATCCTATCTTTTCTATTTTATCAATCATAATAAAACGTTTTATAACAAAGGCTATAAGCAATTACCTATCAGCGTTTGTTGGTTATTTGAAGACTATTTACAAGGCAACTGCTTATAGCCTCAACCGTTATTCATTAAAGAAAATTTCACCGCCCTGCACCAGCATTTCGCCGTCAGACAGTTTCTCTTTGTCAAAATCGCCAGTAAACGAAGTCATTATTTTTAGCCCGTTGTCTTCTGCAAGTTTTGTGATTATTTCACGACTTTTGTTATCCATCGGCACATCGTCCACGAACATATAGGCTAGGTTTTTAGACTTTCGTTTCATTCTCGCAATCTGTAGCAACAGCCCGATGATAGGTCGCTGTGTTGACGAATAAGACACAAGCAGTCTCTCCTCACCATTTTTATTCTTGAAGAAATCAGTGTCGTAATTGCCATTATACACTGTCTTGATTTCGACCTTCCCGTTGTCTCCGAAGAAAGGTTTCATGTGCAGACCTTCGACACCTGTGTCAACTCCTGCGTAGAGCTTCGCCAGTTCGTTCCTGTGCATTTCCACGTGTCCGCATGCTTTCACCCATTTTCTGTTCAATGCGTATCTGTCAGCAAGTTTTTTGTCATTTTCAGCGATAATGATCTTTCTTTCTAACAGATCAATTTTTTCGTCAATTTCTGCAGTTTTTTCTTCTGAGTTTTCGGGCTTTAGTTCCCTGTATTGGTTTAGGTGTATAGCGTAATTACTCATTAGGGTACTGAAGCTTTCGTTATACTCAGCCATTAAGTCAATAGAATTATCTGACTTAACTGGCGTTTTCGGCTTTACAGGCTCTTTTAGGTCAGAGTAATTTGAGTCGATATTGAATATTAATGAGTTTCTAAGGTCTGTTATGTTTTCTTTATTAAAGATAATTTTAAATTGATCGTCAGACAGCTCTAGCTTAGATAGCGCAACCAATGCGGTCTGTGCATGCATCCCCTGCTCTCTCTTTTTCTCCTTTGAGTCATTATACTTTCGCATCTCAGAATCATAAGCTTCATTCATCTGTCTTGCTTTAGCCTTAATCTCGTCAGCTACAGCAGAGCCTTTTGCCTTGATCTCGCTCTGTTTTTCAGAAAACTCCTGTTTGAGTTTAGCCTCAATTCCCCCTTTTTCCATAATGAGGGATTCTTTTTGCTTCTGCAATTCCTCGCAGTCCTCGTATTGAATAGCCTGCAACTCTTCTTCTTTATGTCCGTCACGTTCGAAATCTGACATAAAAGCCCCGTTATGCTGGCATAATGCCCTCAGCTCGTCACGCTTGGCAGTAGCTTTTTCCAGTTTATCCAAAAGCGAACCTTCATAGCCTTTGTTTTTTTTGTCGAAGATTACGCCCTGCTTTTCGAGTTCAGGCTTGAACAGTTTGAACATAAATTTCTTATGCTCGGTATTGTCGTCAGAGAGAAAAGACTTAATTCCGAACGTCATTTCGGTAGCGATTTGTTCCATATACTTAGCAGGAGTCGCTTTCACACCGTCAATTATCGGGGTTAAAACCTTTTTTCCGTCTCCGTCTTTTTCGTACAGTGAAAATACTGGCGTTTCGCCTTCCTTCTTTTTTGCAGAGATGAAAATCTTTCTGTCACCGTCCGAAAGCTGAATCTCGCTTTCCCATTCATCGCCGTATTTGTCTGAATCGCCTATAGCATTGCGCCCCTGAGCACCTACACGGATCAAACTCTGCAAAGTGCTTTTTCCTTCGCCTGCATTTCCCTTTACGGCAATGATTCCGTTTTTGAACTGTTCTAAATCAAGATTGATTGCCTCAAACACTCCGAACTTCGTAGCTCTGATGTTGGTAATGTTTACTTGCTGTTTCATGTCTGTGTTAATTTAATGTTTTTACGATTTATTGAAAAGAAAAGGGAGGTTTAAAACTCCCTTTATGTTTTTATGATTGATATATGGAGGTTATTCCTAAAAGAATGTTAAGACCGTTAAAGTAGTCGCTGTCTTCATCATGATAAACCTCAGATTCGCTTATGACATCAAAATAAACAATTATTCCTTCGTTTCCGTCAAAATTATTTAGACTGGCTGTTTCACCTTCTAGTATTTCGTCTACTGGTACATATACAGTACCTATAGTGTTAGCTAGATCGCCTAATGTTATTTCTTGCTCAATTTCTAATCCAAAAGTTTCCATATCTGTAATTATTTATTTATTTGTTTGTATGATGCAAATATACATTAAATAATCACACAATCAAAGCTAAAATACAGAATGACACTTTTGGGTCTTTAGATATTTTGGTAAATTATTCTGCGGTATTTTGATTGTCAGGGGCTTACCTTCTCTCTGAAAATAAATAACTTTTTCAAATTTTTTATTATCTAGGTATCTTTCATGCCTGATCTGAGCAACCTTGAACCTGTCTCCTGAATGTGTTTCGAATCCGTTTATCATTTTAGCCTGCTTTTTTCTTTGCTTCCCTCCGATGAACCTCTGTGGAAATTAAAGATGGTTGTTACATACTGGCTCAGTGCCCCGTATATGCCCATTATTCCTGCTATCATCTCGGCTGTCGGTAATTTAAGGTAGCCAGTAAAGCACATGATTAGATATACAGTAACTACTGCCCATACAAAAACTGCTACAGATTCGTAAATAAAAGGGAAAAGCTTTGCGAACAAAGGCACTTTCTCAGAAGTCTGAATCTTGATATTATGGTCCCTTGCGTTAGCCAAGTCCTGCAAATCAAGGGCGTAAAGCTCAATAAACTCTTTTTTCTTTTGCTCGGCAATTTCCTTGGAGGTTGTAATATGCTCGGCGACACCGTTCAGCCACTGTTGTCCAGTAAGTCCTGCAACAGCCTGTAAAATCGGCTTGCCTGCATCTCCAAGTCCCTGCAACCACTGTCCTGCTCTTGTTTTTTCTTTCATAGTCTTCTGTATTGTAGCAGTCTGTTTTTAGGGTATTGGGTGACTCTAACCATATTACTTTGGTTTCCGCCTAAAATATAAATATGGTTTTCAGTTTCTCTGACGAAAAACCCCACATGTCCTTTCCAAGAGTTTCTTTTCTCTCGCCACAGTACTACAATATCGCCTATTTTAGGCTCTTTCACCCTTCTGCCTATTTTTAACCATGAGCGGGCATTTAGTGCGCCAGAATACGGTAATTTTGCTTTTTTACAGCACCAGTTGACGAATGCCGAACACCAAGCCGTTTCGTCGGTTTCAACCCATTTGTGCCCGATTTCTTTAAAATACTTCAACACTTCGGGATTATGCACGAGTCCCGATGTTTCACTTATCCCGAATTGGGATAATGCAAATTCAAATGCTTTATTCATATGCCAAGTTGTTTAATGCAGGAAGTATAGTGTCTTTTTTTCTTTTCTTTCCTCCCCCTGCTAATGTTATGTATGATATTTCTGATACGCCTTCTTTAGCCCCGTTTTTTGCAGCTCTCCTGACTTGTTCCTGATAACCTTCTATCTTGGCCATAGCCTTGTTTACTACATTGACCAGACCTATATGCCTCAGAGAGTCCTTATAGTCTTTAATATCCAAGTCACTTTTATCCAGCTTTGTAGAAAGCTCAGTCTGCATTGTTTTTATTTTTTCGTCCTGCACAGCTTCGATCACGGCATCTTCATATGGATGCTTAAAAACATCTTTCAAGGCTGAAAACGAGTCTTCTGTGGCAACGCCGATCACAAGCATAACAAAGCCTGTGACAATCGCTGTTTTATTTTTTTTAAAAAAATCTACCATTCTGGGAAAGGTTTAGAGATTACGACAATGTCATACGTTTTTGAAAAGTCTGCTGATGCGGTCAAATCTGTTTCGGAAGCACTGACAAAGTCCGATTCTGCATTAAATATATGATAAATGCCGTCATTAGGGACAGTTTTATTAATCAGCGTTGCATTTGGTGTACTGACTGTAATACTTCCTGAGCCTGTACCGCTTGCTACTTTCACTGCAACATGTGTTACATAGTAATTTGCAGGAAAAGTTCCGAAGACGCTAGAGCTGGCTACGCCCTCAGACTTCGTTTTGTACTGCTCTTTACTTGATATAAGCATAAAAGCCCTGTTTGTCGCCGAATTAGAGAACATGAGAGTAACGCAATGGCGACCTGCCAGTAGTCGAAGCCCTTTGTCGCTTGACTGGTAACGGCTGTCACCCGTCTCAATATCTCTGTCAAAAGTGATTACAGAGTCCGCTGAAAGATTGAGGAATATATATGCTATATTAGCAATATTGCTGTTGATGAAATTCAGTGAAATATCGCCCGAAACATCAATACCGCCCCCGCCTGACTTATCCGCCCAGACTTCTCTTTTTGACCCGAAATTTACCGATAAAGCAGAAGCTGAAACTGTCGGGCTGACGTAATTTCTGTTTTCGACACTGCTAGCATCGTCTTCTGTGTTGTAGCAAGAATCAATTAGATTGGCGAAGTCTGCCTCTGAAGGAGTGGCACCAGTTTGGAACAGTTCCTTTAAATCCGCTCTTGATAAGCTCATGTTACTGTAAATGTGTCGCCGACAACCCAAAAACCGATACCTTCGCCTTCTGGCTGCAAATCTTCCTGAGGTGGGTTTTTGATTGTGGTGCTGTTAATAGATATGTTATTTTTTACGATCAAATCGCCTATAGAATCATCATAAACAAGCACAGTCCCTGGGCTTATATCCGAGTCTATCTGCAACCCGTTTTCTGATGCCAGCTTATACAGGTATTCGGTCGAGCCGTAAAGCTGTATACTTAAATCGACAAGCGACTGTTTACTGTTTACTCTGTATTCAGCCATTATAATAGCGATTTTGTATTGTCTGTTGTCTTTACCGCATCGACAACAGTAATATCGGTTGTGCCGTTATCTGTATTTATATTTAATTCTTTCAATTGCCAGCCGTCAGCATTCAATGAAGATGATACTTTATTCGAAAGCCTCCTGCTGTCTGCCACGCCGTCAATTTCGAGAGACATTCCTGCGCCCAGTGTCGGGTGCTTACGGAAATTTCCTTTTTCTGAATACACGATAGAGGCAATATGCTGAGTCTGGGCATCGCCAGTTGAAATATCACCGTCTTTGGTGACCATTTCAAAATCATCGTTCAGTAATATATCCCCGTGCTTAATCATTAATGGGTGAATTTATCGTCTTCATAATCGCTTTTATCGAAATCAGAGAAATTAGCAGTAAAAGGAGAAGGAATGCCGCTAATCCCTGCGCCTGCAGTTACGTCTATATGGGTGTGCCCATCCAGCGCCGTCTTCAACGCCCTTACTTCATTCACAAGTCCGTTTAGCTTTGCTGTAAGGTCAGTAATATTAATCAGCCCCCCGTTATCACCTCCGTTAAACACTATATTCTCAATTTCCGAAAACATAGAGATATAAGCCGTTGTACTGTCAGTGTACGAAATTATTACCGTACTGTTAACGGCAGGCACGACAAAAAAACCTTCTTCGCCTTCCGTCTGCTGTAACCTTACCCCTTCAAGCAATGCCCCGTCAGTCACTTGGACGGTACAGGTGTAATCATCTTGCACGGATTTAACTATAGCAGTATCAGAGTAATATCTCTCTTTCCCGACAAAGGCGGAAATATACCGCCCGATAGTCTCAAAAAGACTTTCTTTTCCGCTCATACGCTTACCCCTAATGTGATTTCAGTTCTTATCCCGTTCTCTTTAGAAACTTTGGTTAAAGTTTCAACTATTGCAAACTTACCGTTTTTCTCAGGTATTTCCAAATCGGTCACATTTGCAATATCTCCGTGTACTGGATAATTGTCTGCATCCCTGCCGTATAGGGTTATTTTGCCGTCTACACCTGTAAAAGTCAGAGCTTCGAGCCTGATACGCCCCAAATCCCGCCTGTCTTCTTCCGTCAGCCCGCTTTGACCGCCGATAGTCATTTCATTAATAGTATAGTTGTTAGGCTCGGTTGACGAGTATGTAATTTTTTGGGGAGTGCCTTCATAGTACGCATAAGTATTTTGCACCTTACCGTCACGCCCTACAGTACTGGTTTTTGTCGCTATCCTGTCCGCCTCCGTGTCCTTGAAATTGTATTCAGATTCGCCCGCAGGGATATTCTCCTGAAAATGCGCCTTGATTTCTTTTTTATGCATAGTGTCGGCAGAAGCACCCACGACAAGGGTTTTCCCCCTGAAATAGGAGTATATTTTGTACTTGCTTTGAAGTTCAGCCAGTACCTCAATAAGTGTGGATGATTTGCTTATCTTCCAGTCTCCTATATTAATATCGGCAACGTCTGCGAAACCGTCATAAATCATAGGAACAAGCTTGTTTGTGTTAGTGTTTTTAAGCACCAAATCCTTGCCTATATTTTTACGCTTATAAATATAGGCTTCGTTCTCGCATATTATCTCAGCAGTTTTTTCTGGCACCAGTTGAGAAACGTACCCCTCGAACTGCAGAAACAAATTTGGATAGTATCCTAACTCAATCTGTACTGGCGAACCCAATTCGATCTGGTCGGTTATCTTTTTGCCCCTCTTGCTTATCCTGTTAGGTATCTTGATTTTTGCGGTAGCCGTAAAATCATTACGGCCGTCTTTTATTTCAATTTCTGAAAAAAAAGGCAAGACCTTTCCGTTAATCGTAAGCCGTGAATTAATCCTTCTCATTAGTCCATTTTTACGTCAGATATACCTTCCAACAGAGCGTTTTGAACTGCTTCGGCTACAGCATCTTTATTCTCGCCCACAGAGGTGCTTTTATAGGTCTGTATTCCGTTAAGGGTGTTTATATTAATATTGAAGGTCTTAATGCCCCCTGACACAATACCCTCTTTTGCAATCTTGCTCGCATCGGGTGAAAGCCCTATTGCGTCAGACAGAGCAGAGCTTGCATCGGCTTTTGCTTTATCGACCTTGGTCGGGTCTATTTTGTATTCGCCCGATAACAACTTGTCTCTCTTGTCCGCTATCGCCTGCATCTTCTTGAATACGGCTTCCTGTTTTTTTGCAATGTCAATAGCCGTCTTATCTTCAAGGATTCTGCTTTCCGCCATTTGTTTGAGGTAATTGGGAAAGCTTATTTCCATAGAAATCAATTTTTGGAACAGTTCCCATTTTCTTGTGACAGCATCTATATCAGCAGACATACTATCAACGAAGAGGCTGAACCTCTGCTTCATCAGGTCTGTAGCGTCCCCCATAAGGTCAAACACATTAGACCATCCGCCCATTTTCTGAGCTAGGTCGTCTGCATATACAGCAAGTATGGCAATGCCTGTAATTATAGCCCCTATTGGGTTGGTTGACATAGCTATACTAAGCAACTTGAAAGCACCCACAAGCCCCAAGAAAATAGGGATAAAACGGGCTATTCTTCCGCCCCACTCCTTTATGGCATCTTTGTTCTTTTCGATCCACACGACAAATTTATCAATATAGCCTATAGTCTTGTCTAAGATAGGTACAAAAACGTCTTTCAGCTCAAGCCCCAAGCGACCTAGTGCATACTGCCCTTTACCTAACACAGTAGACCATTTTCCAGCCATAGTGTTAGCCATCCGCTCGGTCATTTTATGGTAATCACCTCCCTTTTTTGTAGCTATTTCAAACTCTTTCCTGACGTCCTCGAACGTTATCAAACCTTTGCTCATTTTCTTTTGCAGGTCGGTGTATTCTTCGCCAGTTCTTTTAGCTCTCCTTTTAAGCGGATTAAAACCCCGTTCTATCAACTGGTTGAGTTCACCGCCCATAAGTTTGCCACGTGCCATGATCTGACCGAAGGCTAAGGTCAAACCATTGAGTCTTTCTTGGTCGCCACTTGACACATCACCGAGCATCCGCATTGTTTTAATAACTTTTTCCGTTTCTAGGCCGAATGCCAGAAGCATGCTTGCATTTTTGTTAAGCCCTGCATTAGAAAACGGGGTCATGTTCGCGAACTCGGTCAGCTCGTTGAACAGCTTTGTGCCTTTTTCAACGCTCCCAGTCAGAGTATTAAACTGCACCTGAGTTTTTTCCAGTTCAGCCCCGAATTTAAAAACAGCACCGATTGCAAGACCTCCCATCATTACACCTATTGAGTCAATTGCCGAACCTGCTTTTTCGGCTGAGGTTCTGATCCTGTCAAGACTCCTAGAAATCCTGCTAGCCGTACGGGTTACTAGGTCTACAAGCTTTATGGTATACGTAACTCCTGCCATAACTAAAAAAAGGGGCGTAAACCCCTTAATTATTTCATTTTCGACAATACATCAGCAAGAGCGAGCGATACGCCTTCCCTTACTGAGTTTGATATTAATTTCTTGATAAATCCGAATACAGTCCCGTACACCTCGCTAAGCTCGTTCAGCTCTTCAAAATTCTGTGGAGAATCGCCGAAGAACTTAAAAACGTTAAGCATGGTTTCGGTTTCGGATTCGAGTATGTCTTCTATTTTTTTTTAATGCCTTGATTGCCCATCATATCTTCAACTTGGCTTGCAAGCTGTAGACACGCTTGGCTTCTAAGGTCAGGATCGGTTTTGATTGACTCGTCACCAGTAAAAGTCCCGAACTGCAGTAAAGAATCTCCGCAATTAAGAGGGTTACTGTTAATCTGCACAGTTTTGTCTTTGCCTACGGTAGCTTTTGTGAGCCATTCGGAAGCCTTTACGATACGCCCGAAGTCAGCCTCGACGTTGCCAGTGATTGACTCAATGCCGATACCCAGAACAGCCTTTTCGACTCCCAAGGCCTTGGTAAATTCTTCAAGACTGCACGTGTCAAACTCAACTTCGCTAGCATCAAGCAAGATTTCAGCTTTCTTGACACCGATATCGATGCACATCAAATGCAATGCAGATGCCAGTCCTCCTTTTTTAATTCTCTTAAAAGCGTCATTGCCGACAACAATACAATTGCCTGTATCACCTTCATTTACGACAAATTCGCTTTCAATGTTTATAGAAAATACTTTCTTCATAATTATTTATTATAATGTTGTTTTTGACCAGGTGCCGAAAATACAGTCAGTACTCCTGAGCAGTTCGTCATCGCCAGTTGAGCCAGATAGACCGTCTTCCATCCACTCAAAGAGGTTGAAAGTGTACATCTTTTTCGTGCCGTCATCCCTTGCAACCGAGATAACCAGAGTGCCCGCAGGCACATCTATCAATTTGCCCGTAGGCGAAATGTCTTCGAGTTTTTCGATAGTGCCGAGGTCAAGCTCCATGGATGCGTTTTGCTCAGTGCCTTTTCGGCTTCTGGATACGGGGTTTTTGCCAGTGCCTGGATTATTAACCTTTTCTTGCCTTTCCGAGAAATCAAACGACTTTACCCCTGGCAGTTCAATTCCGTTAAACTCTACCTTAGCATCGGCATAAGCCATGCCCTGCAAAGAGAAAGGTGTGTTGTCTTGTGCCATATTTTTCTAAGATTGAGGGTTTTCAAGCCCGATATTAATTACAATTTCCTCAGAAGCTCCGACAGGTCTGATTTTTACCTGTACGTTAAGAATGCCAGTAACAAGTACATTCTGTTCAGGGTCGATATACACTGTGTCCTGTGGCAGTTGGTTATTGCCGTCTAGCGACACCTCAGTCTGAGGTCTGTTGATCACCATGTTTGCGTTAATAGCATTGTATGCTATAGACCTGAACCGCTCAGTGGTTTCTTTTGTCAAAAATCCAGTGTCGGTGTCGATATAAACAGGCGAGTCTACCTGAGGGGCTAAAGCTTCGTAAGTGAACACAATAGCTTTGTCAATTACCCTGCCATACGGCAATACGAAATAATCATCCGACAAATCTGTTGCAGTCCTGCTGTTCCCGATAAATGCACCGCTGAGCCTGCTCTCACGCAACACAAGAGAGACGCCATGCGTTTCGTAGGCTTTTTTTTCTTCTGTTGTCTTGTCTTCTACAGAGTTGCCGTTCACATCCCCCAACGTTTCCCATACTCCTGTAGTATTCACATTCAGGGATTTCCACGAAGGCCGTACATGCACGGGCTGAGAAAGACACATTCCCAAATAAGTACCTACGCCGCCGCAAGCCCCAAGGCCTGTATAGATAGCCAAAGGAAGGCTCCCGACTGTAATGTCGTTAGAAATGTCTACCAGTACACGGGTGTTAGCGTCTCCAGTAAAATCAGGGATAGCGTCACCTGCTTCTTTTTTGGCTGAGAAAATGCACCGCATAGGATGCCCTTCATTAGCAAGCAAAGTATTCAGGTTGCTTTCCATGTCTTCCACAAGGCTCTTTTCGAGTGTGTTTGTCGTGTATACAGTCCCGATTAACCGAATATCTTGAGAGGCTTGATGGAACGCCTCAATAACCTTTGCTGGGTCGGCATTTGCGTTAAGGGCTACTTGCACATACAGAGTGCAGTCAGGGCACAGGCGAAAAACTTCTTTAACGTGGTAATAGATGAGTCTGTAACTGTCATCAGTACCAGTATCGCCGTTAATGCCGTACTGTTCAAGGTCGGACGGAGAAGTAATGCGTTTTACCTCATTTTCAGCCCATCCGCCCCCGTCAACAGGCAAGGTAGAGACTTCAAGGAAAAGCCCGCCTATTTTGTCAGTACTGGCGGAAACTCTTCCGAGTCCGCCAGTTTTTATATTAACAGTGATACCCATTACTTTGAGTCTTTTTTAGGCAGATATTTTGCCAGTTCAGAGCCTCTGATCGCTACAACGAATTCAGCCTTATGACGTTCAGCGCATGCGTTTGCATGGCGTTCGTCGTGGAAGAAAGAAGGAACACTCTTCTTGCGGTCGTAACTCACGATGTAAACACGCTCAACAGCATTTACATCACAGACCGAAACCGCAGTTTCAATCTGTGAATCTGTAAGAAAAAGCTCACCGCCTTCAATATTAATTTTATGTTTTTTTTCAGCCATGACTATAATGGTGTTTCAATTAACATTACAACGCCTTTGTTATCGTTACGCTTCTTTATAGCCGAGTAACGAAGTTCAGACGCATACACATTACCCATATATATCGGACTGTTTTCCCAAGGGAATACAATAGCAGAGCCTTGCGCACGAAGAACCAAACTGTCAATCCAAGCGATACCTGCAGACACCATATTAGCGCCAGCAGATGCTGTATCTTCAATTTTTGTAAAATCTCTGTCATTGCCAGTTGCTGCGCTATATGAATATAAAACATTAGCATTCCAGTCTTCACGGTGGCGTGGCTGTAAGATATTGATACCGTACATTGAACCCACAACGCCGTCTCTCATGCCTGCCTGTGTATTCGTGCGTTTGTCGTAGTCAATAAAATCGCCATCATTCAGGATATCGTCATACTGCTCCACTGTAGGAAGAAAGTACATAGTTCCGAACCCGTTCGCCAATTGCTGGCGTACTAAGGACTTTTTCAACTTCTTCATATCAGCCTTTTTGATTTTCTTCACTGTGCCAGTGTTGCCAGTTACTGAATTTGCACGTGAACCTCCAGATGTAAACTGATAAAAATCAGTGCCGACAACAGTGTCAAGCGTCACAGGCGTGCCGATTTCTCCTTGAGCCCACTCAACAGCGGTAAAATTAGAGATCATTTGGTTAAGCACATTAGAATGCGCCTGCAAAGTCTCCTGACGATCCTCATACGGGATTTCTGTCGTAAGCTCCATAGAAATCACATCAGGGTCTGTGTGGAAATATTCAATCTCCCAATCATGGCCAGTGTTTTTGCGGACTTTTGGCGTTTTTTCTGGTGCGTTGTCTCCGTTTGCTAAAGTCAATGGCTGGAAACGTCCTTTCGTTCCTGCGGGGCCATTTACCGAATCATTCAGTCTTTTGGTCTTGCCCGAAGCTGCAAAAGACGCATCGTTTGTAGATTTTGTGATAAATGAATTATCTGAATACAGATAAGGGTTAATTTCAGCTGTGTACTGTATCATACGGGACTCAGTACTGTTTCTGATTTCTTCGCCTCCTTTGAAATTGGCAAGGTTTTTGAGAAAATTACGGGCTTTGCCTTCGCTTACTGTATCGTAGCCGTAAGAATCAATCACAGACGCCACATTTTCAGGCACAGCAACCTTGTTGCCTGCCCTCATATTTGTCAGATATGCTCTTAGTCCTCTGTCCATTATTTTGTGAAAATTGCGTGAGAGTTACGGTCGTAAGCCTCAGCCAGTTTTGTGAATTCAGGATAATTTGAAGCTTTCAGATTCTGCTTCTCTTCCGCCGACATTCCGAAGAATTTTTTTGCGTTTTGAATCTCTTCGGATTCACCGCCCTTACCGTTCGGTTCAATACCGTCATCAACCTTTGGAGGCTTTGCGTTTTCGACAGGGTTCATTTTTTTGAACAAATCGAAATCCATTTTAGCTTGGTTCACCATCGACACTTCCGAGCCTTTCAGGTTCGCATTAAGGGCAACAAGCTTGTTTACATAGTCGATTACCTCAGAGTCCTTTAACGACTCAAGATCTGACTTGTACTTGTCTCTCTGAGATGTAAGGTTTGTGATTTCGCCCTCCTGTGCGGTAATCTTGCCTTGGGCAGTCGCAAGCGTAGTTTTTATATTGCGGACTTCTTCTAAGATAGCCCCTGCGCTTGCTTCGGGATTTAGTCCCAAAAGCTTTGCGATTTCATCCATATTATTATTTTTTGTATTTACTTTTTTGTCTGTTTCAAAAACTGCATCAATTTCGAGCGAAGAAGCCAAATTGACCATCTGTGCCCTCGTTATCCCGTTTCTGATTTTAGGCATATTATTGACCTTGATCTTTTTATCAGCAAATCCCGAATTTACAGCCTCGTCAGCCGTCATTTCGGTGTTGGCGTCCATAATAGACTCCATATTCACTCTGCTTATGCCTGTTGCATCGACAAAGATATTTACAAGGTCGCTGTATGTATTTTCGAGGTCTGTCCGCATCTGAGAGCCTTCTGGAAGGTCTTCAATGCGGAGCACTGTTTGCGTGTCAGCGTTGTAATACTCAGGCTGGTGGAAAAACATTCGCCCGAATTGCATAATACTTCTTTCGCCCCTCGTTCCGCATGCAAAAACCCACCCTGCCGAACTGTCGGCTCTACCGCAGTTCACAGTCTCAATAATACCGCCAGAGGCCATAAAAGACACCATCGCAGATACAATATTGAATGCACCGTCAACGCTTCCGCCTTCGGAGTTAATGTTGATCCTGATACGCTCTTCTTTTCGTTCTCTTATCTGGTAAGCGATCCATTTAGCATCATACCTGTCTATGATCCCGTTAATAGAAATTTCAGGGATATTATCCCGTCTGGAGTTGCTTATCTCGAATTTTGGCTTCAATTTCGGCATACAGCGAAAATACAGACAATCGCAATAACCTGTATATATTTCTAAAATAAAACCGACATATATGTATACAATTAAACTGTTTTTATATATTTGCGGTATGGATACAAGAAAATTTATTAACGGAGTTCAACAAGACTTTCAAATGTCTCGGACTTCAACCGACCTTTTTTACGGGAAAGACGGCAGCCTATATGGACGTAAAGACATATTGAGGTTTATAAAACTTCAAATAAGCAATCATTTTAGCACTTTACAGGTTCGTGACCAAATAGCCCTCACTAACACAGCTATTCGGTCTATCGGCTTAACTGGCGAACTGCATAAAAAAAACAAAGAACATATGGCGCTAGAGAGCATATTCTTGAGTTGTTACGGCAAAAAGCAAAATATGAGGCAAGTCCAGAGCGAATTTGAAATCGAAATGGACCAGGTGTATAATGCCCGTGTATTTACCTCTATAGTAAGACGATGGGCTGTCGACAACAGATACAGTATCAACATAACAAACAGACTTGCGCAGAGGAAAGTTATTGTGTGTCATTAACGGTAAATTGTATGTTTTCGGCGGATTTAAACGCTGAGGACTTTAGATATAAGATAAAGTAAAATAAACGAGTATAAATTTTGAAGAAAAAAAAGAAATGGAGAAAATTATAAAAATAGAGCAAACATCTTTTGATGGTAAGGATGGCTATGTGGTGGCTACAAGCGAGCAAGAAATCAAATTAGGGATAGATAATACGCAATGTTCTTGTGAGGATTGGGGTTATTTTATGAGCGAAGACAATATAAATGAGTTTGTAGGCTCTAATTTGATTTCGGTAGCAGTTACCGATAAGGCATTGAAAAGCTATAATGTGATTGAGGATATGTATGAAGGTGATACAATGTTTGTAAACTTAGAAACATCAAACGGGCTATTGCAATTTGTGGCATACAATGATCATGACGGAGATTACGGACATGATGCATGCGTAATATCAAAGCAGATTACCCATGAAGAATGCTTGTAGTTTTTTACCTCTATAGTAAGACGATGGGCTGTCGACAACAGATACAGTATCAACATAACAAACAGGCTTGCGCAGAGGAAAGTTATTGTGTGTCATTAACGCAGATGCGGTATGTTGTCGGTTGCCGTTGAATAACCTACCGACTTACAAACGAGAGTAAAAACTTTAAATAACAGACAAATGAGCGATTTTGAAAACGACTTACAAAGACTAACCTTCTTAAAAAGAACAATAGCACTACTAAGCTCGATGATTGATAATGGAGAATGCCACACGACAAGAAGCAAGGAAATGAAAAACAATGCACAACAGGTTATATTAGAGATGGAAGCGAATGTTGTTCAAACGAGTGCAAGCAACTGAAATATACCGCTTGTTAGCCAGCGAAGCGAACTGAAACCGCAAAACAGTAAAGCTACATGGCAATGCGATGAATGTGATAAATGGTATGAGCCAGCCGATAAATGCCCACATTGCGGTTTTTCTGGCTAACACTGAAATATATTTAAGCTTGTGCGACCCAGACAGGGGTTAAATATACTGGATGTTATGATTTTTGACTAATATATTGATAACTAAATTAAAGCAATAGGATATGACACTTAAAAATACAAAACTCTTAAATATATTTAAACGCCGAGTATTTTGCTTCAGGAATCTTGATATTATGATTTTCCCTCCTAGGTATTTTAGAATTTTATTCGGTACAGCATGGGGCAAAGTCTTCTTAGACACAAACATTATCAGCGTAGCATATGAATACAACAGTAGCAGTTATCGAGAACCGAGAAGATTCGGAGTTTCTTTTGAATACGGATTTACATTTCACTTCTTTAATTAAGAGCATAAAACTTTAAAGCAATAGGACTATGGAATTAGACTCAAAAAACAGATATCCAATAGACAAACATGAAACTCAATACAATGAAATTCAGAATCTCATAAAGCGCTTTAGCGATCAAGTAAACAGACAAAGGGAGGAGCAGATCATAGAGGCTCTTAACGATAGGGGGTATAACTTAGATATAAACAACCGCTCAGAACTAGAACAGTTTGCTAAAAGATGTACAATAGCTGTCTTTCCGTCTAGTAATAA
>Ga0194021_1000003_pt1 | contig 25055 bp, 25 predicted proteins | sample BRC_78_MG_FD_140349 | JGI IMG/M metagenome (GOLD analysis project Ga0194021, IMG submission 140349) | Sediment microbial communities from the Broadkill River, Lewes, Delaware, United States - BRC_7-8_MG | ecosystem: Environmental > Aquatic > Freshwater > River > Sediment | place: USA: Delaware... | reverse complement strand
GCAGTGGGCGCTCCATCGAGCGAAGACTTTTACCGCATCAAGTTTCAAGACCAAGGTGGGATTGCTAATGATGTAGGGATTGGTCAGCCTGACGCTGACTCTCTCGCCTTCAACTTCACGCCTACTGCTGGAGGACATATTGCCTTCTTTGCAGGAAGTAGTGAGAAAGTCCGCATTGATGCATCAGGCAGGGTTGGTATTGGTACGACTCCCGACGCTCTACTGCGAGTTAACGGCACCGCCAAGATAGGCGAAGGTGCTGCAAGTAATACTGCCAAGCTAATGGTAAATACTGCTTCTGGTACAGCGGCAGGAATACAACTTTTTCAAGATAGTGTTGAAAGTTGGATTATTGATAACCCAGCATCCAGCACAGCTTTGACTTTTTCTAATAGTGGCACAGAACGCATGAGAATAGATGCGTCAGGCAATGTTGGTATTGGTACTTCCTCTCCTTACAGCGCATTAACCGTTGATACTGCTAACGGCATTTTGAACATTGCCAACGGCAACTCGTCTGGTGGAACAAAAATACAGGCGTGGGGAGCAACTCCAACCAATGGCTACCTAGCGATTGAAGGCTATGACAAGGAGTATTTGCGAGTAGATTCGTCAGGGAATGTTAATATTGGCACTACAAGCGCCTATGGCACGAATGTATTAAACGTAAACGGTGGTATTGCTATTGACGGTCGCAATGCTTCTACTCCGGGCCTTTGTGAAAAAGGCGATGTAGATACAGGTATTTTTTGGCCTGCGGCTAACTCGCTCTCTGTTACAACTGGCGGCACAGAACGCATGCGCATCGACTCGTCAGGCAATGTTGGTATTGGTACTACCAGCCCCGGAAATTTTCAATTAAACATAAACGGTTCTGGCGACGGTGGAAGACAGTTAAAAGTTGAAGGCCCAAGTGTGAACGGTCTAATGCGTTTTAGTAACTCTACAAGCCAAGACTATTCAATAGGTATCAATAGCACTTCCTTTATTATCTATGACGATACAGCGGACGATTATCGTGTAGTGGTGGACTCGTCAGGCAAGGTCGGTATTGGTGTTACCAACCCCTTGATGAATTTGCATTTGTCTGACAGTGGGGACACTGGCATACAAATCACAAAAGACGGATCTGTTGCTTCTCGAATTAAAACGGTAAGCGGCGCTCTGGCTATTGGTGTTGATGGTGCAAACGGCGATACAGAACGAATGCGCATCAACTCAAGCGGCAACTTGCTGGTGGGTACTACTGCCGGTAGTTTTAGTGCAAAACTTACTGTTGAAAATTCGTCTTCGTATACTTTTGAATCCAGAAGAACAGGCACAGGGTCGGAAGGCCATGTTGTTTTTAGAAATGCAAACGGTGCAGTTGGTTCAATTTTTACAAACGGCTCAACTACATCCTACAACGAATCATCAGACCAACGCCTTAAAGAAAACATTGCAGACGCTGATGACGCTGGTAGCAAAGTAGACGCTATACAAGTACGCAAGTTTGATTGGATTGCTGATGGCTCACATCAAGACTACGGCATGATTGCTCAAGAGTTGCAAACTGTTGCTCCAGAAGCAGTCACTGGAGACGCTGACTCAGACGAAATGATGGCTGTGGACTACTCAAAGTTAGTTCCAATGCTTGTCAAAGAAATTCAATCACTACGCGCTCGCGTACAACAACTGGAGAATAGCTAATGTCAGCTACTTTTGAATGGGTCATATCGACCCTTGAACGAGACCTTTTGCCCGAAGACATGAATGGCGCTGTAATCGTCGCGCACTGGCGATGCAATGCTTCCCAGACACAAGGCTCTGGTGATGACGCTGTGACCTACACCGCGACAAGCTATGGCACAGAAGGCTTCACGCCTGATCCTTCGGCTTCTGATTACATTCCGTATGCGGATTTGACCGAGGCAGATGTACTTGGTTGGTGCTGGGCTGGTGGCGTTGATAAAGATGCGATTCAAACGTCTTTGCAAGCCAATATTGACGGGCAAATCACGCCAACAACTGCTGATGGAGTACCTTGGTAATGAGCGAAGAGCAAAAAATCGTCATTAACGACGAAGAACATAACGTGTCTGAGTTGACTGTTGAAACCCAGATGCACGTTGCCCGTGTCGCTGAGATTCGCCAAGAAATCGCACGTCTGCAAATGCAGATCAACGAGCGTCAGGTTGTGTTGAATGCTTACGGCGAAGCTATCGTCAATGCAGTTAAGCCTGCTGAAGACGAAGAGCCAGAAGCGGAAGTGGTGCAGTAGACTATGGACGTGGGTTCGGTAACCGGATCTGCTCAAGTAAGTTGGAAGCAGATCGCTGTTGAAAAGCAAGAGCGTCTGCGTACAGGCGCAGAAGGCGAACCCGTGAAAGAGATGGTGGAGACAGTAATGCCTACCTTGTATACCCAGAAAGGTAACAAGATTGAGGCTACAGCACTTGCTCCAACACAAAGGGTAGATATCTCAGTCTAAGAAGAAAGGAGTTAAGTAATCATGGATTTACTTACCATAGTCACGACGGTCACGACGATTGTGACCATTGCATCGCTGATTGCTGCGAGCACCCCGACACCCAAAGATGATGAGTGGATCGCAAAGCTGTACCGCTTCGTTGATTTGCTTGCCCTCAATATAGGTAAGGCTAAAGACAAGTGACACCCACTGAAAAAGCTATAGCAAAAATTGAAGCGCACGAGAAAGAGTGCGCTATACGCTACCAAGGCATCGAGCAGCGCCTCCAAGACGGGAGTAAGCGGTTTGATCGCCTTGAGCTAATGATTTGGGGCGTGTATGTCACGGTGGTTGTTGCAGTAGCTTTACCGCAGTTTATGGCCTAACCATGATTGGTGAAATCGCGGCTATCGTGGCTGGCGTAAACGCTGCTACCAGTGCGATAAAACAGGTCGCTGAGACCACCAACGACATCTCCAGTATTTCCAGTTTCTTATCGACTCTTGGCGGTGCCGAAGTTGAGCTTCAACGTGCCCAGAATGAGGGTAAGTTGTCAGAGGCTGATGCTGTAAAAGCCGCTTTAGCAAAGAAACAGATCCAAGAGACCATGCGTGAGATCAAGGATATGTTCACCGTCTCTGGGAACGGGGATCTGTACCAAGAAGCGATGACCGCTATGGCTGAAGCTCGAAAAGCTAAACAACAGGAACTAGCAAGAAAAGCCGCTGCCAAGAAAAAGTTCTGGAAGGATGTCAGAGAGATAGGGGCGGTTTTACTGGTTCTGCTTATTCTTCTCCCCTTGACCTTGGCTGTTTTATTAACTTGGTTGACTAGGTGATGATGGCTTTCCTGCTTGTTGTGGTTGTAAACGGTGAGCCAATTCCTGACCAGTTCTACTTTCGTGATATTACGCGGTGTAATACGTTTGCTTATTATGTAAGCACCGGCAAGACCCAGATCAATCGAAACTACCAGATGCAAGAAAACATAACGGCTTATTGCATACCGAAGCGGGTGCCCGCCAACACACGGACATGGGACTAAATTATGACCAGAGAAATCTCATCAATCAGCCGCGTAGGGACTACAGAACCTTTTGAACTACAGGTAAAGCGAGGTCAAATTGGATGGCATTACGCTATTTTCAAGTTTGGGTTCAACCCAGATGTTGACGATAGCTTAGAGACCGTATGGGCTGAAGGCGGACTGTATAGCTACATCGAAACCGCTACGGTGTTAAAAGTATCCAGTTCTTCTACAAACGATACATCAGCAGGCACAGGTGCGCGTACCGTTACCTTATTTGGACTAGATGCTAACTACGCAGAAATCAGTGAGACGGTGACGCTGAACGGTCAAACAGCGGTCAACACCACAAATACTTATATCCGTATCAACCGCATGGTGGTCAACACTGCCGGTTCTGGTGGGCAAAACGCAGGTGTTATTTATGCAGGTGACGGCACTGTTACTTCAGGTGTCCCAGCAGAAAAGTATGCAACGATTGCAGCAGGTGATAACCAGAGTCTAATGGGGTTGTGGACGGTTCCCGCAGACCATACGGCGTACCTACTCCAAAAAGATATTACTGCCGCTACGACGCAAAACAACAAATATGCAACCATTCATTTGGTTGCACGACCTTTTGGTGAGGTATTTCAAACTAAGGACAAGCACGTTATTGATAATGGCGTTCTGCATCAGGCTTACAGTATTCCGCTCAAGTTTGAAGAAAAAACAGACATAGAGGTTCGCTGCATTGGAGATTCTTCTGGTGCAAACATAGCGGTATCGGCAGGTTTAGACATCATCTACATACGAAACGGTGACTCCCTGTGAACGCAAAACGACTAGAAGAAGGCAGCGAGTACGCTGAATACGATGCGGATGGGGACGGTGTTGTCACAGATGAAGAGCTAAACACCAGCAAGGAACTGCAAGAGCTACGTCTACAGCATGAACGTGCGGATGCTCAACGAGCTATGAGTTGGTTCGCCTTGTGGGGAATGCTGCTGTACCCGTCATTAGTCGTTGCATCGGAGCTTTTCGGGCTGACGCAAGCAGCAACGATATTAGGTGATATGGCCGCAGTCTACTTCGTATCCGTTGCGGGTATACTTGCAGCCTTCTTTGGCGCACAAGCGTGGTCGAATAGGAAATAAACATGAGTTTAGTTGCACAGTTAGTCGGGCCAGTTACAGGGCTGTTGGACAAGTTCATAGAGGACAAGGATCAAAAGAACGCCTTGGCTCATGAGATTGCCACGATGTCCGAGAAACACGCTCACGAAGCGTTAAAGGGTCAGCTTGAAATCAACAAGATGGAAGCTGCACATAAGTCGTTATTTGTTGCTGGGTGGAGACCTTGCATCGGCTGGATATGCGCCCTTGGCCTGTTGTACAACACCATAATTGCCAATATCCTTGGTATTTGGTTCGCAGTGCCAGAAGTAGATACAACGCTGCTTGTGCCCGTTATGATGGGGATGTTGGGCTTGGGCGCTATGCGCTCCTACGAAAAGGTTAACTCTGTCGCACGGGAGAAGTAATGGGCGAGCTAATTGAAATGGTTAAGCGCCATGAAGGCGTCAAATCCCATGTTTACAAATGTACTCAGGGCTTTGAAACCATAGGCGTAGGCCGAAATATATCCGAGTCTGGGCTGGGCTTGTCGCAAGATGAAATTGATTACTTGCTACACAATGACCTAGAGCGTTGTCACCAAGAGTTGCAAGATGCGTATTACTGGTACGGTGGGCTGAACAAAGCTCGACGGGACGCCATGGTTGATATGTGTTTCAATCTAGGTATTACACGATTGCGTGGGTTTGTTAATGCTCTGGAAGCTATGTCTCGTGAGCAGTTCGACATTGCCGCTGATGAGTTTATGGACAGCCGTTGGGCCAAACAAGTAGGTCGAAGAGCCGAAGAAGTTACTGAAATGATAAGGACTGGGGAGTATCGCTAATGCCTTTGCAGAAGTTTATCTTCAATCCAGGAATCAACAAAGAAGGCACCGACTATTCAGCGGAGGGCGGCTGGTTTGACGCTAATCTAGTACGGTTTCGTCAGGGGCTTCCAGAAAAGATTGGCGGCTGGGTAAAGTATATTCAGTCTTCTTTTACAGGGACAGGTAGAAAGTTACATGGCTGGGTAGCTTTAGACGGTACTAAAATCCTAGGCATAGGAACAACGTCTAAATTGTATTGGCAGCAGGGCGCGGCGTACAACGACATTACTCCTCTTCGAGAAACTACCGCTGCAGGAGACGTTACTTTTTCTGCAACCAATGGTTCTTCTACTATCACAGTTACTGATACAGCTAACGGGGTGGTTTTGAATGATTTTGTTACGTTTTCCGGAGCAGCTTCGTTAGGCGGCAATATTACAGCAGCTGTTTTAAACCAAGAGTATCAAGTCGCTTCTGTAGTAACTACCAATTCTTATACAGTGGAGGCTAAAGACACCTCTGGAGCAGCCGTAACAGCTAATTCTTCGGACACTGGTAATGGTGGATCCTCCACAGTAGGCGCGTACCAAATTAACGTCGGCTTAGATGTTTTTGTAGCCGGTGCTGGCTACGGTGTTAATGCATGGGGTAGCGGTTCTTGGGGTTCAAGTAGCTCACTATCGTCCACTAATCAGCTACGTTTGTGGTCAATGGATAATTTTGGTGAAGACCTAATTTCCAATGTGCGAGCAGGCGGTGTTTTTTACTGGGATTTTTCTACCTCTACTCAGCGAGCTAAAGCTCTTAAAGACATCGTAGGAGCTAATCTTGCACCTACAGTTGGGCTACAAGTTTTAGTTTCTGATGTTGATAGACATGTTGTTTTATTAGGTGCAGACCCAATAGAAAACGGCAGTAGGTCTGAGGTAATAGATCCGCTACTTATTGCATTTTCAGATCAAGAAAACCCGTTTGATTGGGAGCCACGCGCTACAAATACTGCGGGTTCGTTACGATGTTCAGCAGGCTCAGAGATTATTGGTGGGTTACGAGCTAGACAGGAAACGCTCGTATGGACTGACGTAGCAATGTATAGCTTACAGTTTATTGGCCCTCCAAATACGTTTGGTCTTACTCTTATTAACGAAGGCGTAAGTTTGATCAGTCCGAATGCTGCGGTAAACACTCCTAACGGTGTTTTTTGGATGGATAAGAAAGGCTTTTATACTTACAACGGAGCTGTACAACCCGTACCGTGTAGTGTCCATTCTTATGTCTTTGACAATTTAAACATCGGTCAAGCCTTCCAAGTATTTGGATTCGTAAATAAGCAGTTTGACGAGGTTGGTTGGTTTTATTGTTCTGGAACTAGCACTGAGCCAGATAGCTATGTTAGTTACAACTACATCGAACAATCATGGTCTATTGGACAGCTTTCTCGCACCGCATGGTTAGACGAAGGAATCGAGTCTTTTCCTCGGGCTACTGGTAAATATAGCTCTACTTCTTACGTTTATTCCCACGAATCAGGGAACGATGATGACGGGGTTCCTATGGATAACGTCTTTATTGAAAGTGCTGATTTTGATATTGGGGAAGGAGACCAGTTCCAATTTATTCGTAGATGTATCCCAGACGTTAAGTTTACGGGTAATTCCGGCAGTACGCAGGCGATTAACTTCGTGTTAAAGGCTCGTAATTATCCTGGAGATTCCCTTACGACGGACATAACGTCTTCCTTTACCGGAAGTACGACTAAAATAGATACCCGCGCTAGGGGCCGACAAGCGGCGGTACGCTTCGAATCTGACGATAACGGAGAAATGGGAGATCGCTTAGGAGTAGGGTTTATAATTGGTGCAACTCGTTTAGAAATACAGCCTAACGGTAGACGGTAATGGCTAGAATTCTTAACGGAAGATTGCCTGTTGTTAACCAAGATCCGGTAGATAGTGGAGCTTTTAACAGAGCTATGCGGGTGTTGGAGCTTGGTTTAGGGTCGTTCGATCCTACAGCAACCCCGCAATACACCAGCTCTAATAGAGACGAGCTAAGTTTTGCGGTAGGCGATATTATTTGGAATACTACAGAAGAGGTTCTTCAAGTATATTTGGGCAATTCTTGGCAGAATATTTCAACGCCAAGCACCTCTGGACTAAGCGCAACAGGGAGCGTAGGTACAGTTCAGGTTGTTACTAACGGCAACATTACGGTAGCGGTGACTTAATGGCTAGTATTTACAACGATGACCAACGTCAATCTTTAATAAATTCGATGACTAATCCTGAATCCAATGCCACTAAATTTGTAGAACAGGGCGAAGATATCGGGCTACCTCGCGACGTTACGATGGATATTCTTAACCGTTACGCGACTTATGGCGCGAATACGGGAATCGGGAATCTTGGTGGCGAACGATTAGTTAACGCTCTTAATGACGAATACCGTAAACGTGTTGATGAGCCGCTTCAAGAAATGCCCAAAGAAGCATTTATTGGTGGGTTAGCTGAGTTTCTAGCGAATCTTGGTTCGTCTGCTATGCAGGGGATAGGAAATGTCGGCAGTAGTATCGCGGATGTTTTTACCAGCGGTGGGGCGGAAGCTGCCAGTGGGGCAGCAGACGCTTCTGCCACTGCAATCGAAGCAGTAAACTCTCCCGTAACTATAAGTTCCGAAGGAACACGAACAGCTGGAGAAGGTTTAGGAGAGGTTACTTTAGATGTTGCTGCTCCAGATTTAGCGAGCGTTGACCCAAGTCCTGATCCGACTCGCTTAGAAAAGTTTCAAAAGTATTTAGACGAAAACCCATTAGTTGCTAAACAGCTTATGGCTTCAGGACAAGATATTGGTAAAGTTCTTGGCCAAGCTCTTGGTGGTGGCGGTAAACGTGAAAGTAGAGTTCCTGTTCGCGCTCCGCGCCCTAGGTTTCAGCCAGGAGCTATCCGCAGCCAACGTATTGGCATGGAAGATGGCGGGAGTGTACTAGGCCGTAAATTGTTTTTAGAAGGCGGCGAAGTTGACGGGCCTGGAGGCCCAAAAGAAGACCTAGTACCAATATGGGCGAGCGATAAAGAATACGTTGTTTCACATCAAGGCGTAAAGAATATGGGCGGTGGTGATTTCGATAAAGGAATCGCGGCTCTTGATAAGGTTAACTTTGGTAAATAATTATGAGTGAAAACGATACCGCGTATAGTTATCAGGCTCCCGATCAAAATATCTATGACCTTCTTATGGGGTCGCGGGGTCGATTTGGCCTCATGCCTCAAGTTGAAGCGTATTACCGTAGTCAACTTGAAAATCTAGGTGGGCCAGATACTAACCCATTTACCTATACTGGAGAACGTATTGCGGGATTCTCTCCTAGAGAAGAATATGCAATGGAACTTGCTGATCAAGGTATTGGCGCATACGCTCCATATCTTTCTCGCGCAAAAGGGTTGACCGAAGAAGCATTAGCTACGATGGCAGGCGGTAGCGCAGAAGCTAAAGCCGCACTACTTCGTGCACAACAACAAGGTGAAGATTATACTCGTACAGGATTACGACAAGGAACTGATTTCCTTGGTCGAAGTATAGATAAAACGTCCGAAGCAGAACAAGGACTTATGGGTCGTCTTGGTCAAGCGGAAGGCTCTTTTCGTGAGGCAGAGCGAGAAGGGTTAGATTACGCTTCTGAAGCAGAACGCATCGCTCGCGAAGGTCAAGCAATAACCGATCCTTTTTATAAAGAAGGTATTGCAGGAGTACGACAAGGTCGCGAAGCAGAAATAAGTGGTTTAAGTGCCGCTGACCAAGCTGCCCGTCGAGGCGTATCTGCCCAGAGTCCGTATTTAGAAGAAGCTCTGCAACAAACTCGCGCAAGCACTGCCGGATTCGACCCGTCTTCTGTTTCTTCGTATATGGATCCATATGAAGATGCAGTTGTACAACAGACCATTAAAGATATTCAAAAGGGACAATCTCAAAGCGATATCGCTAGGCGAGCTAGTGAAATTGGTTCAGGAGCGTTTGGTGGTTCCCGTAGTCGATTAGGGCAAGAAGAATCCGATATAGCCGCGAACCGTGGGATGATGGAAGCTGTTGGCGCATTGCGTAGCCAAGGCTATCAAAGTGCTCGTGACGCTGCGATGGGAGAGTTTGGTAGGGCTAGAGCCGCTGAAGCAGGCGCGGCAGGTATGACGGCTGGCTTAGGTGCGCAGGCAGGAGGCGCGGAGTCAGGATTAGCCCAGCTACTAGCGGGAACCGCTGGTCAACGAGGTTCAGCTTACCGTGGTTCCGGAGCTGAGATTGCTGGATTAGGCGGGGCGATGGGCGGAAGCCGAGAGCGTCTCGCAGGCACTGTCGGTGCTTTAGGTTCTCAACGGTCTGGTTATCGCTCGGGGCTAGGTACTAACCTGAGTAATATCGGTCAAACTGGTTACGGTGCTAAAATGGGTACAGCAGGCGCGTTGTCGGGAGCTGGCTCAGAACTATACGGTATGGGTACGGGCGCGGGACGACAGTTTTACGATATGGGCGCAGGAGCTTCATCAGGATTAGCTGGTTTAGCTGGACAATTATCCGGAGCGCAAACAGGGGCTGCTGGCGCTTATCAGGGTCTGGCTGGCGCTGAACAAGGTTTCCGTCAAGGCGATATCGGTTCGATGATGAATATCGGTGCGATGAATCGCGCTAGAAACCAAGCTGGTTTAGATTTAAATTATCAAAACTTTGTTGGGCAATATAATATGCCGCAACAGTTAATGTCCGGTTACGCAAACTTCTTAACTGGCGCTGGCCCGTTAGCTGGTGGTACAGGATATTCTGGAACCACGCAAGCAACGCCGTTTAGCGGATATGGAACAGCTACAGGAAGTAATTTCTCGTATCCTGCTTACGGAATGCAGGACGGCGGTCGCGTTATACCTCAAGGTAATAAAGGATTAGCGGCGTTATCGCGAAAAGCACCTGAAGTAGTACGCAAGATGGGGTTTACTCCAGCTAAGAAAAACATGGGCGGAGTTGTTAATCCTCGATTCCCGATGGCATCCCGTAAATTAGGGGCATAACGTGGCGAATAATTTTGGTTTTAATATCGGTGGTGGCGGTGGTGGTATTGCTAATTTAGTTCAAGCCCCTAAAGTTACGCCTGTTCGTACTCAGCAGTTTGCGCCTACGCCCCGACGTAGCGTACAACGTGACGAAAAAGATCCTAAAAAACAGATCCTTGGTGCGTTGTTAGGCGCATCTTCGCCGTTTTTAGCTGAAGCGGGACTCGCGGGTCTTGCAAAAATTCCAGGTTTGGAAGATAAAATCTTTAAGCCTGAACCCACTGTTCGAGATGAGTTTGGAATAAGTTCCCCGACTACCGGAACAACGCTTGCTACAGACCCTTATTCTGCAGAGCAAACAAAACTTCGCCAAAGAGTTGACGCCGCACTACCTTCGACTAGACTCCCTCGTCAAAAAACATTACTTGGTAAAGGTTTAGGTGAGTTACTTACTTACGCCCCCGCGATAGCTATGGCAGGCGATGAGGATGACGGAGGTGTTTCCGCATATATTTCCGCTGCTCAGTCTGGTAAAAAGCTAGAAGGCGCGTTAGACGAGCAGCGTCTTAAAGCCTATTTAGATAGAGAAACGAAACGTGGTGAGAAACTTACCGATATAGGTGATTTTACCCGTAAGGTTTCATATAGCGCGGTACTGCAAGACGATGGTACGTTTGCACCTATTAAACGTACTGCTTTAATCTCTCCTGATAAATCTACCCGCTATGTTCTCAGTCAAGGGGATGCGGCGGTTGATTTCGTTATTGGGGAAGATGGTTCACAAGTACCTGTTCCTAAAGGGCAATACTTTATTCGTGAATCACTTACTTTAGACGATACAGATCCTGGAAAACCGGAAGATGTAAAACTATTTGACACTAACAGTGGACAGATTGCCTACGGAACTGTGCAGTATGCTCAAACTCCTTCAGGTCGCGAAGCTCGTATTTTACTTCGAGATCCTCGTAACCGTCGAGGCGATGACAAACAAACGACAGCTGAATCATTAAGAGAAGAGTTCGGTGATAATTGGGTTCCGTATGATCAAGAACTCGCGCAGTTAGAGGCACGTGAAAAAGGTGATCCGCAACTATATAAAAAATTCGACGCAAGAATGGATCGTGAAGTATCTACGTTTGAAGTAGCTAATATCGCGTCTACGATTATCCCTATTGCAATGCAAGCAGAAGAAAAACCTGAGCTTTTAACTAACGTCGGCGCACTTCCTGGATTTTTTGATCAAGTTCGTAAAGAAATAAATTCTGTCTACAATATATTTAACGCTTCAGGGAATCCTGTTCGTAATGTAATTTACGATAGTGCTGCAGATGCGCAATCTGCAGCGAGCATGAGTAATCTTTTATTGGCTGCAAATAACTTTAGTCAAATCCAAAGCAACTCTAGTGCAACGCAAGCAGATATAGACGCTGCTAAAGATCAGCTGGTTTCTGCATTAAAAGTCGTTCAAGACAGAGCTAAAGAACAAGGGGCGACTGGTTCATTCATTAATATGAATCTAGAGGGAGCAGGGTTCCAAGATCTTATTGAAAAGCGAGGTCTATTAGCTGCGGGTCAATTACGGCTTGCTTACGCTGCTGCAGCAGCAGATGGCCAAACAGGTACTTCTTTATCCGATAGAGACGTTACAAACTTCCTTTCTCAGTTAGGTTTTGGCGATACTAACGCTAAACTTATCGGTAAAAAGATGACTAATTTCGTTGTTAATCGTTTTCAAATGTTCGATGAACGAGAGTTTAGAAATCTGTCTAATAACGCTAGAAACCACTCAGAAATAGACGTTAGAGAAACTAATGATTATTTATCAGGCACGTTCGGAGTAAGTCGTTCTGATTTAAACGCGCTCCGAGATCCTGAACGCTCTCAAGAAGATAAAGAAGATATTGCTTCTAAAATTCAAGAGCGCATTGCAATGGTTAGTCGAGGTACAGCCGCACCTGACTTTGTATACGATAGGGAAAACCAGCGTATCCGCTATGTTCCGATTTTAGAAAGATTAAAAGGCCGAGAACTTTTATATAACCGTTATATGCAAGATATTTTCCCACATTACGGTATTACTGAAGATCAGATTAACTTGGTTGGCGAAAGCGATATTGACCTTGGGTCAACTGGTCGTAGACTACGGTCTACAGTAGAGCCGTATCAACCTCGCATCCGCGTACCAAACCCCTAAGTAGACGCAAATACTATGAGCAAGAACCCAAGTATCCAAGTCTTAGACGAGTATTTGCAGACTCCGCAGTTCGATGCTTTTAAGGAAAAGTTAACTGCCGCTCCCGTTGGTGGGGAAGGTAACTTTACCATTGGTGAGATTTTCGAAAACGACCCTGTACGTTTAAATGCTTTTTTAGAATCAGAATATTTACAACAACAAGCGGAACAAGGGGATGAACAAGCTCTTGCCCTCGTAGATAGTCAAGACATAGAAATAGCTAATGCAGTAAATACTTATCTACAGCGTTATTTACCGCTGGACGATGTAGAACAAATTCGATTAAGTCTAGATACGCCACCGAGACCTGTTGCTTTAGGTAGAGAGGAAGGTCTACCAATAGATATAACTACGAGCTTTGGACAAACTCCTTCAGACTACAGTCGTTTAACTGAAAATGTACTGACCAGTGAAGAAGATCGTCAAAACTTAGCTTCATTGGGTATAGACCCAGATGTAGTTTATCAGGGCGACCAGAGTTTTTACGAAAAATATATGGAAGGCCAGTTCCCTACTGGTTCTATTGATAAAGACTCTCCTTGGCGTGTTAAAGCGTTTTTCTTCCCGATTAATATGACGCCGTTCGAAGCTGAAAAGTTATTAGAGCAAGAATCACCTAACGCTGAATTTAGATATATCAATCCTCGCGATAAAAGTATGGGACTCGCGATCCGTGATGAATCTACTAACGGCAGGTTCGTACCTTTACGCCCTCAGTTTGGTTTAGAAGCTGGAACAGAAGGGCTGATTACAGGACTAGGGCAGGAGATGGGTGCTCTAGTTACTGAAGCTATCGGATTAAAAGGTTTAGGTAAATTAATCGGTGAAGGTGTCGAACAAACAACGCTTAGCCGTAAAGCTGGACGTGGAGCAGGCACAGTTGCACTTGCTGGTTTTTCCGCAGGTATGGGAAGATTTGCACAATTAGGGTATGGAAACGCAAAAGGTATTAACAATGTTTCTATCGAACGTGCTTTTGATGATGCTAAATTAGCCACTATTTTAGCAGGAACTGGGGCAGCGGTTATTGGAAGTTCATTAGCTGTTCTTGGTCGAGTTTGGCAATCTGTAACTGGGTCTGCTATTCCTGAAGAAATTTTTACTCGCCTACGAGCTAAAATTGACAAAGTTAAAACGAAAGGAACTTCCGAAGAATTTACTTCCGAAGAATTAGCAGAAAGAACACGAGAAGCAGCCATTGCTGTAGGGGAGAGTGTTAAAGAATACACCCCAACAGCAGGAGAGCTAACCCAAGATAATTTTCTAAAAGCATTAGAACTAGAGCTTTTTGCTCAAACTTCCCCTACTTCTAAAGGTAGACAAGCCTACGAAAACATTGTTAATAATAACTCTAATGCTGCATTTAACTTTTGGCAGGAGCTTACTGAAAACGCCCCTGAACTAAAGGGTATTTCATATACAGATTTTCGTGAGTTTTTAAAGAAACAACAAGACGATTACGCAGCACAGGCTGCGGAAGCTGCGAAGCTCAAGATCCGCGATATTGAAGAAGGGGCAAAACTAGACGAAGTTTTACCCGAGCAACCTCCTGAACAGATGCTTACGATTGATGAGCTAGGTTCTACGTTTACGAGAGACCAAGAATCAGGAAGTTTGATTTTTAAACGTAACAGTCCTGAATTTTTAGCTCAGTCCGACGAAGCGTATAACGCTGCAAAAGATTCAGTAGCTAGGGAAATAGATGCGTTATCAGGTCTTAAATACGATCGTAAAACTGATTCAGCAACGCAAATAATCCCAGCTTTCCGTGAAGCGTTTAATGCTGGCGAAGATAAAGACGCGATTATGCGTACTTTAGGCGAAGTTGAAGCGTCGGATGTAATTAAAAGTATGATCCCGATGCGAGATGGGGTCAGTATTCTTAAACAACTACTTGGCGTAACTGTTGATGATCAAGGTAAGTTTTTAAAACAAGCTGATTTAGATTTCGGGCAGTTAGCAGGAATGCAAAACGCACTAAATAGCTTGTTTATGGAAAGCTCTGACCGAGGAGTTAGAGAAGTAGCTATGAACTTGCGCGATGCTGTAGAAGCGCAAATAGATGATTTAATTACTTTTCAAGCGCGTAAGCAATTAGCAGCTGAAGGGGTCGAAGCTCCTACTCCTAAAGTGCTGGGAGAAAAAGTCCAGGAAATAGCTGGCCCATTAATTGAAGCCCAAGCTGGGTTACGTCAGGCTAATCAAGCGATTGAACGAAGATTTATTCGTGAATTAGTAGATAAAGAACCTTCGGAAATAGCCGATTTCGTTTTATCTTCTAGCCCCAAGCAGATTACTCAGTTGTTAGATCAGATCTATCAGCTACCTGATTCTATCGTCCGTATGCAAAACTTGCGTCAGTTAGTTGTCGAGAATATGCGCAAGTCTATGGGCAGCTTACCGTTAGCAGAACAAAATAAAGCCTATGCTAAATTTTTAGAAAAGAATTATGATCAATTAAAAGCGTTATTTCCTGAAACTCAGTTTTTAAAGCTAACTAATTTTCAAGAGGTTCAAGAGCAGGCTTTAAGAGATACTGCTGAAGCAGCTGAAGAATTAGCGGAATTAGAAAAGAAATTAGGCAAATCTCCTGCTGAATTTATTAGCGACTTTTTATTGCAGGGACGTAGCGCACGATTAACTGGTGCAGCAGAGATGTCTCGCCGGGAGTTTGGAGAACTAATAAAAGAAAACCCCAAATTACGGCCTTATGTAACAGCTTTAACTCGAGATTTTTTCAGAGGATCTTTCGAAACTACTCGCACTGGCTCAGATGAAATGTTTGAGGCAGGAGGTTTTGACGTTGATGGGTTCGTTAATTTTGTGAATGCAGGAATAAAACAGGGGTCAGAGGGAACTTCTCAATTAGCTGCGATATTCACCCCGTTGTTAGGTAAAGAAGAAGGCACAAAATACGCTAAAAATTTACGGATGCTTGCTCAAGTACTAGACCGAGGTTCTAAACGAGCTTCAAGAAGTCCTATGACTCAAGGCGCAGCAGCAAATCGAACAATAGATGATCATTTAGAAGAACTTTCTTTCGGGGTTCGTTTATTTGTAGCTCCTCTAACTCAAACAGGTAGAAGAATCACGGCATTCCTTGCGGGTTATAGGGATAGAGCAAAAAGTGATGTATTAGAAATTTTAGCTGACCCTCGAAAGTTAGATGTTTTATTAAAAGACCGACAAAAAAGATTATCTCGTCGAGATTTTTACAAGTTTCTTGGCGCGTTAGCCGTAGCTAGAGAAGTAGATATTGGCACTGAAACTAGCGAAGATACTTATGACAGAGCGATAAAAGGATTGCAAGGGCCAGTAGAAGGTATCGCTGACCTATTCTCAAGGATGTTTGACGATGAAGATTAAGATATTCGAGCCACCGTTACCTTCATTAGACGTTGAGCAAATGTCCAACGGCGGTGAAGTCGAACCTCCTAAAATGTTCGGTGGCGGTAATCTTGGTAATTTTAGTATCAATGTCGACCCTGACCGTATTGCCGCGTATATGGCAAACAATCCGATAGTTGCGGATACAGTTAGTGAGAGTCCTGCTGCGACAGCTGCCGAAACTGTGTATCCTGTTGGCGATTTCGGCCCTTCAGCTTCTGAAGCACTGGGCTTTAATGTTGAGCAAGGTGCATACGGTAACGATTATGCTCAATACGATCGCGGGGATTACGTTCGTTCACAAGATCCAGAAGCCGCGAGACAGCGAGCAGAAGCCGCGAGAAAAGCTGCTGAAGAACGCGCTGCTAAAGCAGAAGCTGATAGGGCTGCGGAAGCAGAAGCCGCTGCCGCTAGGGCTGCGGAAGCAGAAGCAGAATTTGCCAGACGACTAGCTAATGCCGAATTAAGTTCGCAAGAAATTCAAGAACTTATCGCAGGTGGGATGCTTAACGAAGAGCAAGTCCTTACAATTATTCAAAACTATCAACTTAGTGAAGATCAATTAGCTCAGTTGTACACCCAAGGCTTACTTACTGAAGAGCAGATTCGAGAGATTATCGAAGGCGAAGTTGCTGCTCAGTCCGATGAAGAGCCTAGCGCCCAAGAAACCGCTGCCGCCGCAGGTTTAACACAAGAACAAGTTCAAGACTTAATTAACGAAGGCAGACTTACCGAAGATCAGGTTTCTGATTTAATTTCTGGTCAATTAAGTGATTACAATCCGAATGTTGATCTGTCTGGTTACCTTACTGCTGACGATTTATCAGGGTATGCAACACAAGAACAGGTGGAAGGTTTAGAAAGTTTGTTCCAAAACTACCTCACTCCTGAACAATTACAGTCATATCTCCCACAAGAAGGTCAGTACGTTACTCCTGAGCAATTAGCTGAAGCTACCGCTAATGACTACGATTCTGTTATTCAAGGTTTAACAGATCAATTAGGTGAACTTGAAACTAAGTATCAAGACGTACAATCTCAATACGAAGCTGACGCAGTTAACCAGCAAATACAAGATACGAAAGAAGAGTTAAATAACTATTTTGCAGCCGCTTCACCTAGCGGCCCAAGAACAGGGTCTACTTCACAATTTGATTCTGGTACTTCGTTCCTTCCAGGAGGTAGCCCGATGGCCAGTCTTATCGGTAGCCAGCGAGAAGGGCAAGGTCAAGATGCATTTACGTCGTATTTAAAAACATTTACTCCGAGTTATGGCGATTACAACAGACCGTTTAGCCCTGAAGAATATGACGAAAGAAACCAACCGTTTACCGGCGGTATGTATAACAACCCGTTTACCGGCGGTATGTCCTACAATCCTGAGAAAAGAAGTATGGGCGGTCAAGTATCAAACGGTATAATGGATCTCACTGATTTCGATACAAACGTACAACCGTTTCAAAACGCCTTTCGGCCTAACGTACCAAGGAACTAATAATGGCTATACCAATGAATGAAATGCCGAATCGCTTAGACCAAATACGAGCTGATGCTGAAAGAGCAGCTCCCCCCTTGCCCCCTGCCGGTGGTACTCCAACACCTCCTCCCGCCGGTAGGGGAGCACCTATGCCGCCGATGCCTCCCGCTGGTGGTGGTACGCCGATGCCTCCGCCTCCTATGGCTGACGCTCCTGCTCCAGAAGAAGATCGCCTAGCTGAACTAATGGGCGGTATGGATGAAGAGCCGATGATGCCAGAAGAAGATCCGATGGCGGATGTAAAGCCTCAAGACCTTGCAGTAGGTATCGCGCAATCTGCGCTAGATATTTCTGATTCTCCTGAAGAAGCGTTAGCGGCTGTAGAAGCAGCGGCTGCAGAGCTACGGAACTTGTTAGCTTAACCAGTTTTCCCACTTTTCGTCGCCTAAGACTTCTTGGGCGAGGTCAAGTTTGTTACGCAACGCTGTTACGATCTTTTCGTCTACCGTATCTTTGGCTACGAGGTCAACGTAAGTTACGTTGTTCTTTTGGCCAATACGGTGCGCTCTATCTTCTGATTGCAATCTCTTTTCTAAGTCGAAGTTGTTCGAGTAATAGATTACGTTTTGCGCTTCGGTAAGCGTGATACCGTACCCACCTGTTTGCGTATTACCTACGAAAAACCTGAGCGGCGAATCGGGGTTCTGGAAATCTTTAATAACCCGTTCACGTTCATCGGGGCTTGTATCCCCGAAGTATGCAGCTACCGAATCAGCTCCGAACAGTCCTTGTAATGTCTCAACGATTTCTAAAATATTTTGGCGGTAGTTTGCCCAGATAATCACCTTACCCTGCATCTCACCGATAACTTCAATAAGTTCGTCGATACGATTGCTATCTACGGGAGTTTCTACGCCGTCATCGCTTTTTACATGACCGCATATAATCTGGTGTAACCTGAGCAGCTGAGTGAGTACATTCGTAACACTCACCATTTCTTGATTTTCAAGTTCCGTTATCGCCAGTTCTTTTAATTCAGCGTATAGTTTCTTTTGTTGCGCGGTCAGGGTTACTTCTCTCCGGATATACAGTTTTTCCGGTAGGTCGAGGCAGTCGTTTTTAAGTACCCTATAAGAGAACGTATCTAGCTTAGACGTTAGTTCGTCTAGGTTCCTATACCCTACTACCTGTTTAACGGTACGGCCCCCAAAATAGCGATTTACGACCTCTCCGAAGTGGTTCTGGAAAGAGTAGAACGAGCTGTACCCGAGTAGGCTTGTTCCAAGCACCTCAGTTTGGCTGTATAAGTCCAGCGGTGATTGGGTTATTGGTGAGCCAGTCAAGATCCTACGGAACTTGGTATTCTTTGCCAGCTTCGTAATAGCCTTGGTTCGCGAGGCTTTCGGGTTTTTAATCGTCGTGGATTCGTCAACCGCGAACAGCACTTGATGACCGAGGATAAAGTTCTCAGTAAATTTGACACCCTTAGCTGTACTAAACGCTTCGACGTTAATAACGAAGATTTTGAGTTTATCTTCGCCTACGTCGAATAGTTTTATCAGATCAGCTTTTTCTTGTTTACGAGGAGCAGGAGACCATACCGCGACATGCCGGTCGATATATTCCGGCATATGGTCAGGTATCTCTTTCGTAGACCAGTTTTTGTATACGCCTTTTGGCGCGACGATAACGGCTGCGTTGATCGCACCTTTACCGTACAAAATACCTATGGTGTCGATAAGGACTTTCGATTTACCTGTTCCCATTTCCATGAAGAAGCCGTAATGAGGCTTGTTCCATGAACGGGTTAACGCCGTCTTTTGATGCGCAAACGGTTGCGTTTTGAATTCGTACTTCAAAGCTGTTCCTTTCTAAGTTCTATAAGTAAGTATATAGAAATAGAATAATAAAGAAATGAATTTCTGAATTCGTAGGAAGCCTGTAATAGATATAATATATTCTATTAGTTTTACTCTCTCACAGTTTCCTATGTAAAAACAGTAACTTAGACTCTAATCTATTACTTCTATTACTCTATTAGACGTTTCTGTTAATTTTTTTATAAAAAATTTTATTTTAGATATAGGTAATACAGGAAATAGGGGTTTACTTCCGAAAAGGCGCTAAGGTAAGGTATAGCCCTATAAAGGAGAAATTAGAAATGACAGTTTATATTGTCCAAGACGTTCCTGGAAGGAACTTCGTCCCTGCAGCTAAGTACGGGGAACTCGTTTCGCTACTCCCAGCGAAAACGAACCTGATGCTTACAACGGGGCCAGAGGTAGCACGCCTCAAACGAAAGCTCATTGATTTCAATGACGACGATTACCTACTTCTTGTTGGTGACCCTGCCGCTATCGGTCTATGTTGCGCAGTAGCTGCGGCAATAAATGGCCGGTTTACGGTATTGAAATGGGATCGCCAAGAAATGACGTACTACCCCGTATCGTTCGATATTAGGGGTGGCTCACAAGAACTAGGAGAATTACATGTCTGATGAAAAAGATACACCGTTATCCTTCGAGGAATTAACAGGTGCAGCTTCGCAAGAAGAATGGAACGAATCGACACTCGATAGCGAGTTCGCAAAGATCAGTGCTACTGCAACAAAAATGCAGGAACTGCAAAAAACGATAGCATCTTTAGAAGATGACCTAAAGCAAGCCAAAGAAGTCCTCCGCGTTGTAGAAGAACAGGAGCTACCCGAGGCGATGCAAGCGGCGAATCTTAAAGAGATTAAACTAACAAACGGTGCCAAAGTCACGATTAACGAGTTCTATAAAGGGTATATCTCGGAAAAGAACCGCGAAAAAGCGCACGCTTGGCTCCTCGCAAACAACCACGGCGGCATAATTAAGCACGAAGTCAACCTAAAGTTCGGTAAGGACGAAGGGGATAAAGCTGCAGACGCCGTAGCAAGTCTTCAACAGAAGGGGTTAGACCCAGCTGTTAAAGAGAGTGTTCATCCGCAAACGCTAAATGCATTTGTGAAAGAACAGATGACGAGCGGGAAAGACCTTCCTGCAGACCTATTCGGGATATTCGTCGGATCCCGCGCCAAACTAAAATAGAGGTAACTCATATGGCTGATAAGAAAGTTGCTGAGGCTTCGTCCTCAGATTTGATACCCTTCGATGACGATTTGTTATCGGCAGGTACTGGACTCGAAGAAGCGAGTGCAGATGATTACGCGATTCCGTTTTTGCGGATTCTACAATCAATGTCGCCACAGCTTAAAAAGAGCGACGGCAAATATATCCAAGGTGCCGAGGAAGGAAACTTTTTCAATACCGTTACCGAATCGGTATACGATGGCACTGAAGGCGTGATGATAATTCCTTGTGCCTACAAGAAAAAGTATATCGAATGGGTTACACGGGAAAACGGTGGCGGGTTCGTATCTGATGACCATGCAGCTTCGATTCTTAAAGAATGTAAGAAAGACGATAACGGTCGGTTTATTTGGACGAATGGCAACCAGATCGCAGAAACTGCAGAGTATTACTGTATCTTAGCGCAAGACGAAGATGCGCCAGAGCAGGTTTTGTTAAGCCTTACATCCTCGCAGCTTGGCTTTTCTCGACGTTGGAATACTATGCTGAACAACGCACGGGTAAATAACGCGAAAGGTGAAACGGTAGCTGCGCCGATGTTCTCTTATATGTACAACCTAAAGACGATTGCTCAATCGAATGACCAGTACAGCTGGATGGGACTATCTGTAGAAAAGAGTAGACCTACACCTATGCCACTGGCCATGGCTGCGCTCGACTTCATGAAAGCCGCACGTTCTGGTGCAGTAGAAGTTAGACAAGAGCAGGAAGGAGCAGCAGCCTCAGCTGAGGCAGAAGTAGTCGACGGAGACGATGTCCCGTTTTAGGTTTATAAGGGTGAGCAATGTCAATACACGAGCAGTTTGCCACCCGTTTCGTGGGGTTGAGACACGGCTATAGTGTCTTTACCCCGACGAAAGAAACACGGGAAGATGGCAAAGCGAAAGGGAAATATGTAACTATTTCACAAACGCTCAACCAGAAAGAGTTATTCGCTATCTGGGCAGAGCATATTAGAGGGGAAAGAAGTCTCGGTATCGTACCGATTGATGAGAATAATATGTGTTCGTGGGGGTCTATAGACATAGACGATTACCCGCTAGATCTCAAAGCGTTAGCTAAAAAGATCAAGAAGTTCAAGCTACCTATGGTCGTTACACGATCTAAGAGTGGCGGAGCGCATATCTTTATGTTTGTATTTGACCCAGTTCCTTGTTCTACGATGCAACGTAAACTGAGACAAATATCCGCAGCGATAGGCTTTGGTCAGTCTGAGGTATTTCCTAAACAGACTAAGCTCTTGTTAGCAAGAGGAGATAGAGGAAGTCCGTTACAGATGCCGTATTTTGGCGGCGAAGACTCTACTAGCTATGGGTTCGGTGCCACTGGCAACGTCCTTACGCCAACAGAGTTTTTGGATTACTGTGAAAGTATCGTCCTTACTGAAGAAGAACTGGATAAGCTCGAAGTCACTCCTATCTTAGAAGATATGGAATGGCTCGACCACTCACCGCCATGCCTAGAGCATTTGATTGCTCAAGGTTTCCCGAAAGGTATGCGTAACTCTGGGCTGTTTAACGTGGGAGTATTTCTGCGTAAAAAGTTTCCAGACGATTGGGAAGGTCGGCTAGAGCAGATAAACCACAAACACTTTAGCCCACCGTTGAGTGCGCAAGAAGTGTTGTCGGTAGCAAAGCAAGTTCAGAAAAAGGATTACTTCTATAAGTGTAACGACCAGCCGATAGCTGGCCATTGCAACAGCCCACTGTGCCGTACACGCAAGTTCGGTATCGGTGCGTCAGGAGGTACGCCTTTGTTTAGTAACTTGACTAAACAGAATAGTGATCCACCAATCTGGTTCTTAGATGTCGAAGGCGGCAGGCTAGAACTCGAGACGGAGGAGTTACTTAACCAGACTCGGTTCCAACGAAAGTGCATGGATAGCCTCAACATTATTCCGCCGAAAGTACGGGATAACGTATGGCGCACTATTATCCAACAGCTTCTCGATACGCTGACAATTATCGAAGTACCAAAAGATGCTTCGACAGAAGGTCACTTTAACGAGTTGTTAGAAACATTTTGTACCGAAAGACCGGCTAGGGAACGGGACGAGCTACTACTTGGTAAACCTTGGACAGATAAAAGCAGGACGTATTTCCGTTTAGCTGACCTAATGGACTTCTTACACCGTAAGAATTTCAGGGATTACCCTCGTAATAAGCTAACCGCCAAGCTCAAGAATATGGGCGGCGATTCGCATTTCTTTAACATCAAGGGCAAGGGCGCTAACGTCTGGCATATACCAGAGTTCCAAGCGCAAAACGAATCCCATTCGTTGCCTGAGTTCAACGACTCACCCTTGTAATGTTAAAATCGAATGCACAAATAATCCTTGGGCCTCCAGGAACAGGGAAAACGAGCACACTACTAGGGCTATTAGAAGAAGAATTAGATCGGGGGACTTGCCCAGAAGACATTGGGTTCTTCACCTTTACCAAACAAGCGGTACAGGAAGGCAAGACTAGGGCGATGTCAAGGTTTGCGATAACGAATGGACAGTTACCGTATTTTAGAACCTTACATTCTCTTTGCTTTTTCCAGTTAGGGCTGTCGAAAGATAGCGTCATGAGTTCGAGAGATATTGGTGATTTAAACCAGAAGTTGAACTTGCGTCTAACTGGCTCTATTAGTTCCGAAGAAGGACATATCTCGAGCATCTCTAAAGATGACCGATTATTGTTCATAGAAAACCTTGCTCGAATGAGACAGGTAAATTTAGAAACCCAGTGGCACGATTCTGATGACGTGGTGGGTTGGTTTGAACTAGAGCGGTTCGCGAACGGATTACGACTGTTTAAGGATGACAGACTGCTTATCGACTATACCGATATGTTGCAACTGTTTTTAGATCGAGGTCGTGCTCCGAAGTTAGATGTAATGTTCGTAGACGAAGCTCAAGACTTATCGCCGTTACAGTGGGCGGTAGTTCGTAAGTTATGTGAATCAGCGGATCGTATTTATATCGCAGGCGATGATGATCAAGCGATCTATCGTTGGGCGGGTGCCGACGTTGATTATCTAATTCGTAATTCAAAAGACGCGATGATTTTAAAACAGTCTTATCGCGTTCCATCTTCGATACATAAGCTCGCGCAAAACTGTATCGGGCAGGTTGTTTCGCGAGTACAGAAAAGCTGGAACCCTCGTAAAGAAGCTGGACACGTTTCGTGGGAACCGTCTTACGAAACGATCGACATGGAAAGCGGTGAGTGGTTAGTGCTTGCTAGGACAAACTACTTACTAAATGGGATCGAAGAACATTGCCGGTCAGAAGGCTGGTTCTATAAAAGTAAAAACCGCAACTCAGTTTCTGAGAAAAAGGTCAAGGCGGTGCGCGATTGGGAAACTCTGCGGCAGGGCGGTGAAATACCGATCGTAGATCTTACCAAAGTCTTAAATTATATGAAGATCCGCGTACCTATCTCCCTAGAGAGAAACGACTTTGATACTAATATCTCATTTGATCAGGCGCAGCAGTTCGTACCTGACCTTAAAAAAGAATATTGGTACGACTTGTTCGACGGAATCTCAGTTTCGGAACGCAGCTATATTCGTGCGATGCTTAGACGAGGAGAAAAAATAACTAAAGAACCACGGATCAAGCTATCGACCATTCACGCAGCTAAAGGAGGTGAAGCTGAAAACGTAATCTTGCTAACCGATATCTCGAACAGGATTTATAAATCGTACCAATCAAACCCTGACGACGAGTCTCGGGTGTTTTACGTTGGACTAACCCGAGCAAAGGAGAACTTGTTTTTAATTGAGCCGCAAACTCAAAAATACTTCCCGCTTTAGTGCTTTACTTTCAGGGGCGTCTAAGGTAAAGTAGTAAAACCTAGAAAGGAGAAATAAATGAATATCTTTGTAACTGACTCTTGTCCTGTACAAAGTGCGCGTGAACAATGTGACAAACACTGTGTAAAGATGGTTCTAGAATCTGCCCAGATGTTATCTACTGCGTGGCGCGTATTTAATAACGAATATGCAGAAAAAGAGAACTTGTACAAACAAGCGCATCTAAACCACCCATGCAGTATCTGGGTTCGTGAAGAACCAGAAAACTACATCTGGCTATATCGACACTTTTCGGAGTTGTGTAAAGAGTATACACACCGCTACGGTAAAGAACATAAGTCGTCGAGGCTTTTGTGGTCGCTGTTCTGGCTACCCTTCCCTGATTACCGAATACAACGCGCAAATAAAAATCCAGAGGGCTTTGCGTTAGCAATGCCTGATGAATATAAATCCGAAGATGTTTACGCTTCGTACCGCAACTACCTGATTGGCGAGAAATCCTATTTCGCTAAATGGGTAAAAGACCCTTCAAGAAAACCAACATGGTGGATTAGTTAATGGCCTCTATTAGAAAGACCCTTCAAGAAAACGCTAACGACAGCAAAAATACCCG
>Ga0194021_1000001_pt1 | contig 85078 bp, 131 predicted proteins | sample BRC_78_MG_FD_140349 | JGI IMG/M metagenome (GOLD analysis project Ga0194021, IMG submission 140349) | Sediment microbial communities from the Broadkill River, Lewes, Delaware, United States - BRC_7-8_MG | ecosystem: Environmental > Aquatic > Freshwater > River > Sediment | place: USA: Delaware... | reverse complement strand
TGACACTTTGGTAATTGGAGGGTTTTATTTATATGATTTAAAAAAAATATCAAATGATGACGACATAAAGAAGTATTTAATAAAACCACTTAAATTAAGAATGTCAGAATATTCCGTTTGCTACGTAACACGAGCCAAAGAAAGACCGGCTGAATGCAGCAGTGAAGAAACAAAACCCGAAACAATAAATCAAAGGAGAAAAAGACACGGTTTCAACCCTATGCCTAACGGTCTTGATCCGCTGCCTATAAGTAAAACAATCGAAAAAGAAATAGAAATACTTATTGATGTACATTATACGCTATATGATGAATACCCGAATGTTTTGTACGTTGGGGAAAATTATAAAGATGCACTGCTGCAAAGTGATTTGATAAAAACTCCTCTGGTAGGCCCAAAGGTTTTGGACGGAGCTATGATAATTGTCAAAAACATAAGACTTATTGTTAAAGAACAAACAGGAGAAAATATGTTTGTTTCTAATCTTTTAAAAAATTCGACTGTAGAGCCAAAAATAGATGAAATTAACCGCAAGCTTCATTCTGCTATGACCTTAATAGGTCAGGCTATGGAGTTATTAAATGATTTGTAAAAAAGAAAGGCCCCTATTGAGGGGCCGTTTCTATTTGCCATATTCCGCCTATTTCCTGCATAGGGGTGGGGTCCGGGACTTTTAAGGCAAGCAGTGCGTCAAATTTACGCCTTAATGTCGGGCTAAAAATGTAAGCTTGATCGTTTTTTGTTGTCCAGTAATCAGCCCCTTTTTTTAACTTTGTTCTAAAATCCATAAGAAACCTCCTTAATACTTAACTCTAAATTCAAGTTCTGAGCCTTTTGGTAGTATGGCTACAGCAAGAGTACAAGTTGAAAGCCAAATTGAATCTTTATTGAAATCACTTAAATCCATAACTTCAAATTGATCAGACCTTAACGATCTCATTACAATATGTCCTTTACTAGGCGGAATTGTATTTTGATTATGTTGTATATTCAAAACAATTCCCGTTTGTCCCGGTTGCATATTTTTAATTTCTATTATTTGCATCCCGTATTTTTTACAAGTATTCTCATCCTGCAAATTATCAATCAGAACACCGTTAAATTTGACTTTTACTTCTGTTTCCATAAAGAACCTCCTGTAATTAGTTATTGCGGCAATAGTTCAAGCTTGTCTTATTTTTGTCAATGTTTTTTCTATTTTTTTGTTGACAAAAACATGATAAGATATTATTTTGTAATAAAATAAGGATAAGGAGGTTTGAGTTATGAAATTAAAAAAGAAAAAACCAAAAACAACATTTTTTGTAAACAAAGATGAAGTTGACACACGGTATCCATTCAACGATCTTTTGGAAATGACTAAAAATACCGGATGCAAAGTTATTATCCGGGGATTCGCCACTTTGTGCGGCGGGGGAGTTATCAAATTACATGGGTGAAATAATAAATCCTTTTCCGAATAAAAAATATAATATAATTTATGCAGATCCGCCGTGGTCATATAAAGATAAAGCAAAAGCGGGGAACCGGGGGGCTGCCTTCAAATATCCAACACAATCAAAGGATTGGATTGACAACTTGCCTGTTAAAAATATAGCAGAAGATGACTGCGCTTTATTTCTATGGGTAACTATGCCGAAATTAAATGAATGTTGGCAGTTAATCGAAAAATGGGGCTTTGAATATAAAACATCGGCTTTCACGTGGATAAAGAAAAATAAGAAAGCAAATTCCTTTTTTTGGGGAATGGGAAGTTTTACAAGAGCAAATGCAGAGCTTTGTTTAATTGCAACAAGGGGCAAGCCTAAAAGGATAAGTGCCGCTGTTCACTCTGTAATATATAGCCCTATTGAGAAACACAGCAAAAAACCCGATGAAGCCCGAAAAAGAATAGTTGAACTGATGGGAGATATACCCAGGATCGAATTATTCGCAAGAGAAAAGGTCGAAGGCTGGGACGTTTGGGGAAATGAGGTGTAAAAGATATGACATGTTACAAATGCAGTACAAAAATGACAAAAAATGAAGAGAAAAGCAGCGGTAAAAAAGTAATATACGACTGCAAAAAGTGCGGTTTAGAAACCACAGTGTGGAAATAGATAAGAAAAGGGTGATTTTATGAATATAATAAACTACTTAAAAGGCAAAAAAAAAGTTTTTGATAATGGATTTAAAAACGGATCTGAAATTACAGCCCGACAATATCAAAAAAAAATTTCTGAAATAGAAAAAAAATTTTTAAAAGAGCAGAAAAAAAAAGATAATGAGATAAAAAAACTCAAAAATCATGTAAAAAAAATTGATAAAAATCTTGACGGCTATATACATTTAGTTGATGAGATGAATAACGCCTTATATAAGGCAAAAGACCACTCAATACAGGTTTTGAAAGAATTGTATAAAAAACAACAACCTATATTAAGTCATACTGAACAAATAACACATCTGCATAGACGGTTAAACAAAAAAACCAAAAAAACTAAGAAAATAACGTCCAAAGGGGGGTGATATGGATTATTTAATAATTTATATAATCGGCTTAATATCAGGATTTTTTTTAAGAAAATATCTGTTTAAAAATAAAACAACCAAAAAATTTGATGTTAAAAACGTCAAAACAGGAGAGCTCAATGGATAAACGCAACCGAGACGCAAACAAAAGACACCGCAAAAAGGAGGGGGAGGCTTATTTTTCCGCAACCCTAATGCTGGATCAGGCAATTGTTGACAGAATTGCTGTGGAGGCCCCGAAACGAGAGGACAATAACGCTTCCGCATTAATTGAGGAGGTAGTCACTGAGAACATTCACCTCATGCAAGAGGTCTATTCATGCCGAAGACGCCAGAAAAAAGGCTCTGGACTTGTAAAAAAGACATATACATTATCTGAAAGTTTCATAGAGATAATAAACAAGACAGGGAGTAGAAACCTTGCTGTCTGTGATGTTTTGAATCAGGCTTGGGGCTTAGGGCTTGATCTGCCTCTTACTATGCCTACAGAAGAGCCGGAAACAGAGCCCAAAAAAGCAAAAAAAGAAAAAAAGGTGAAGCGAAAAAAATTTTTTAAATAAATTATAGGTGAAATGATTGGAAAAATACATCAATTGCTATATTAATCAAGGATTAAAAATTTTTGCCTGTAATAGAGAAAAAAAACCGGTCACGAACTTAGGGTTTTATGATGCAACAACCGATTTAAACGTTTTAAAGGGTCAATTTCAAAGGACTTCAAACCCTTTGATCGGACTTCCGACGGGAAATATGAACGGGATTGTGGTTATTGATTTTGATATAAACAAACCTATTGATATATCAGACAAAAATAGTCCCATAGATCCCCGAAGCGTTGAAGAGTTAAAAGAAGCGGTTGAAGCGGACTTCGGCCCCCTGCCGGAGACATACATGGTTCAAACACCGTCCGGAGGCATTCACTACTATTACAGGTTAAAAGAAACGACAAAACTGTCATCAAAGGCCCGGTTTTTAGACAGAACATTGCCGGTAGATATTAGGGCAAATGGGGGCTATGTGTGCGCTCCTGATGGGGTTAGTGGATACGAAGTTTATGATGATGTAAATGGTCTTGGGATACTGGATTTATATCACAGGTGCACTGTTATGCCTGATTGGATAGAGGCTTATAAAAAGCCCCCGTCTGAGGCAATAGAACCGGCATCGGGGGTAATCTTGCCGGAGGCTGAACGTATTGAGATAAGATCAGCACTACAGGCGATCCCTTCCGACGATAGGGATTTATGGGTTAATATAGGAACAGCCCTTAAAAATACCGGGTGTCCCTCTGCAAAACCCCTGTGGGTTGAGTGGTCCAGCAAGTCGGACCAATATGATCCGAATGATATTGAAAGACGTTGGAAAGGACTGAAACCACGTGGGGACATTACACTCGGGACCATTTTTTACATTGCAGAGAAGCAGTATGGTTGGGTCTCTACGCTCAAAAAAAATGAAAGTCAAAATGTTATTTCCGGGAAAACACCTGCTGTTTCGGACAATAATGTTTATGTTGTCACAGAAGACCATTTTGACGCATTAGAGCGGTCTAAGGCCCGGATTGAGTACCATATGCCGGATAGAAAGCCTTTTTTAAAGGAATTGCTCAATCCTGGGGGGTTGGTGGGGGATTTAATCGATTATATCAACATGCAGTCTATTAAACCGCAGCCCATTCTTGCGCTGGGTGCAGCTCTAACAGCGGTCGGATGTCTTGCTGGGCGGAAAGTACAGACAAAGACAGGCCTTGCTCCAAACTTGTATACAATGGGAGTGGGAGCGCAGTCTTGCGGCAAGGACTTTGCACGGAAGGTAATTAAAAGATGTTTTAAGGATGCCGGATGTGAAATGATGGCCGCAAATGAGAATGTAGCCTCTGATAGTGCGATCAATACGGCGCTTACTGTAGAGCAATCCACACTGCTGTTGATGGATGAGATAGGGCATTTTTTCAAGAGTACGAACAAAGTACGGCAGCAGGCGTCTTATAGAGTTAATATTGTCCCTACATTGTTAACATTGTTTTCAAGTTCGGATCAGGTTTATTACGGTAAAACTTATGCAGACAAAGAAAACCAAATTGTAATAGACCGCCCTTGTTTATGCCTTTACGGAACAACGGTCCCGGATACGCTATACAAGGGGCTTAGCCCGGAAAATATCAGGGATGGTTTGTTATCAAGGATGCTAATATTTGAGTCAGAGAATGAAGATCCGCCGGAGCAGGATATTGATATAAGAAGACTGCCCCCGTCGTCTTTGTTGACACAAATAAAAGTGTTATCTAAAAAACCAATTAATTGTGATCCTCAAGGCAATATTGATCATACTAATTGCAATCCACTGATAGTAGAGGAGACACCAGCGGCAGCAGGGCTTTTAAAGGAGTTCAAGATGTATATATCAAAATTCAGGGCCGAATTGAGGGAGGATGGTCGAAATAATGAGCTTTATGGAAGGGCTCCCATGATGGTCATGAAGATTGCGTTAATTTTAGCAACCGGAAAGGATATTGATCAGCCTATTATAACGGAAACTGAAATCGAGTATAGTATAAAATTAATTAAGTATCTTACTGACAATATGATGTATATAACTGAAAACTATATTTCAGATAATGAATATGAATACTCACTGCAAAGAATATTAAACCTGATTAGAACGTCGGGGCATATTACAATAAGTGAGTTATTCAGCCAAACACAAAACATGAACACTAGATCAATAGCGGATATAGTAGAACATTTAAAAATGAGTAAAAAAATTGTTGAATCCTCTATCAGATCGAAGGAAACAGGGAGAGAAACTGTTGTTTATTCTCCGAATGAAAAGAAACAGATCGGTAAAAATTAAATAAAAAATCTTGACAAAATTTTCATTAAAAGTCTTAATGTATTTACTTTTTCTTGTAGTTTCAATACGCTTTACACCCACAAAAACTTTTTGCTCATATGACCTAAAACCCTCTTCTTGAGACATCCCAACTCAGAAGGGGGTTTTTTGTTTTTAGACAAAAATAACTCTTGACATTTAACTTGCCATATGTTTAATTGTAGATAATAGCTAATTGATTGTATTTTTCTAAAAAATTTAACAGGGAGCAAAAAAGCTTGATTCGGCGAAATTGCACTAAAAATCACAAACCCACTATAAACCCGCTTTTTACAAGCGGGTTTTCTTTTGGAGAAAGTTCAAAATTCATTGCAAACTATTTAGAGCTAAATAAAACTTTAAGCTCTAAAACTCCAAAATGTAGTCTGACAAGTGAAAGACAAGGCGACTTTTCCGACAATACGCAAAAAAATGTAAATTTAAGTAAATCATATTATCACAATCACTTCTCAAAAAACTCTCATAAGGGCGAAAAAAATAAAAACAATAGGATGTTCAAAATTCATTGCAAAAGTCGCGAAAAAACGCGTTTTTCGAGGGGGTGTTTTTCTGGGGCAAAAATCGCCTAGGAAAAGTACCCCCTCAAAAAAGTCGAAATTTCACACTTTTTGCAATGAATTTTGAACATCTTATTGTTATCGTTTTTTTTATTGTCTATTTATATACATATATATTATTACTGTTTATATATAATACTATTATATATATAATACTATATATATAATAACTATATAAGAGTACTTAACTTATCATACACTTGTCAAAATAGGCCAAAATGTACATACAGAATATTTGTACATTTTTAGAATGCGGTGAATTTTGAACATTCTATTTTTTTTAATTTTTTTATTTTTTTTGTTGACAAATGGCCTTTTTGCACTTTATGTGTTATAAAATCAAAAATCACAAAAGGAAATATTATGAGCGATTTATTGACTGCAAAACAAGCGGCATCCGAAAAAGGTGTATCTTCAAACACAATCAGATTGTGGATAGTAAACGGATTAAAAAATTCTGAAAAAAAAATCATAAAACTTAAAGCTCAAAAAAAAGGAGGTAGAGAGTGGCTTATACATCCTAATGACTTAAAAGAATTCTCTGAAAAATTTAATATGGTGTGATCATGAATATGGCAATCCCTCAAGTCACAGAACCCGATTATAGACGGCTGAGAGGCGGTGAGTCTATCCTTTTTATTATACAGGAATTTTTTAAAAATTATAGTGAAGGCAATTATAATTATAACGAAAATCTGTTTCTTGATTTTGGTAATCAAAAATTTTTCAATGTATCACTTGAGGTTAATTTTTTAATGCGGACAAGTGTTAAAATGAAATTTGCAGAGGTTCAATCTGAATTCATAAAAGAGGTTGATTTATTTTTCGATAAATTTAATAACACAAAGCGCGTAGCATTTGAAGCACAATTCAACCTACAACTGAATGAAACAAAGATTTATATCGTTATTTTAAAAGCTCAAAGAATTAAAAAAAAATTTATAATACAACCGGCAGTGGGACAAAGTCAATTGTTTGATCCCGAATTTATGACAAATAAAATTTATGATGTTATAAAGTCAGCAGGTCCGGAAGGGATAACATTATCACAATTAACAAGAAAGACTCAGAAGGTTAGATCCTCAAAGGTTTCGAAAAATGCCCGTAAAGCCATGCTTGAGGAGTTAATTTCAAGCGAGCGGATCAAGGTCGAGCATCAAAAACGAAATGCGAAAATGAGAACAATATACAAGGTACTATAATAATTGGATATAATATACATAACAATACCGGGAAACCCGGTGGCAAAACAGAGAGCAGGTCGTACCGGCGAGAAATATTATGACCCGCAAATTAAATATAAACACAGGTTTCAAAGATTAGTCAAGAGCCAACTTCCTACTGGATTTAAGCCAATAGAAAAGAATAAGCCTGTTATCGTTAATTGTACGTTTTATTTTATGCCTACGAAAAAACAGCAGCAAACTAAAAAATTTATGAAAAGGCTTAATAATGGTGAAGAAATATATTATACTAAAAAACCCGACAGGGATAATTTAGATAAATGGGTTTTAGACGCATTTAATAAACTTGTATTTGCTGACGACAACCAGGTTTGTGAAGGACGATTGGCGAAATATTACAGCATGGAGCCACGAACAGAAATTGAGATTATAATACCAGAGGGGGTTTAAAATGAGCAAAAAAAAGACAAGAGCTGAACAAACGGCAGTTCTTACCCTGCAAGTTCAAAGCATGACAGGGATTATTTCAAACATGGTCCAAATTATTTTAGATAATAATATTAAATTGGAACAGGGCATGATCGCAGCAATTGAGCTGACAACTCAAAAAATATTTAATAATGATGTTTATGAAAAACTAACAGGTGTTAAAAGGGAAGTGGGTGATGACAGTGACAAATCATGAAAATAAAAAAAGTGTGTTTTATGTTGGAGCCTATCCAAGGATAGAACCTAAATATTATTTAGATAAATATTTAAAAGACTTCTTAAATAGTATAGATAATCAAAAAAAAATTGTAGGTAAAGACAATGACAACACATGATATGAGTAAAATAAAGTTTGTAGATTTAACAGAAGTAATTGGAGAACATGCTTTCGCTTTTTATGATAAAGGCGATACGCGACACTATTGCAATGATATATGTATTGTAGATCGTATCTTCACAAGTGTAGAACAATTTAAATCTAAAGTAAAACTTTTTGGAGAAGAAGACGTCAAAGCTTTTATGGAACTAATTCCAGAAGATTGGGGAGAAAAAAAATGTGCTGATTGTAGACATTTTATAGAATGTTCAACCTGTCCCCTTTACGGAACTCCATGTATTAAAAGATTCGTTTGCCAAGACTGTAAAGATTATTTTGATGGTCTTGTTTGTGATAATTGGAAACCAAAAAGAGATTAAAAAGAGATTAAAAGGATAGTAAAATGGATTATGCACCGACAGGAAGTCCCGCACTCAAAAAAATTAAAAGCGAAAAACATAGAGCTTTTTTGATTGAATACTTTCACTTGAGGAATGGAACAAAGGCTTATATGCGGGTGTATACAAAGTCTAAATATGACACAGCGAGAGCAAATGCGCCTAAATTGCTAGCAAAGCCTTGCATTAAACAGGCTATAGCCGAAATGGATGAAGAATTTTGGGAAAATAGACAGCAGATGAGGGGTGAAACCTTGGGGGCTGTTCATAATTTGGCTACAAGCGATATTAATGACATTGTGGATTATGACCCCGTAAAAGGGTTAGTTGTTAAAGACTTTAAGGATATAGATACAAGGGTTATTCAAAGCCTCAAACAAACGGAGGTTGAAAACAAAGACGGTGTAACAAGGGTTGTTGACGTAAAGCTTCATCCTAAAACAACAGCCTTAGCTCAAAAATTAAATGTGCTTAAGATGACAGACCCACGGGAGAAATTAGACGTAAACATTGAAATAATACCGGCTGAAATATTAAATGAAAAGTCGGATAAAAAAGATAAGGAGGGGTGATTATGTCGAGACCAACAGAAATTGAAACTATTGATTTAAGTATTGAAATGGTTCAGGAGCTTGTTGACGACTTTCCAAAAACTAAAGAAGAGCTTTCGATGTGGGATAAGATAGAACAAATGGATAACCACTGCCCTTGCTGTAATTATTACGACTGCTCTAATTGCCCTTTGTCTCAATGCATGAGCAAGGGCTTTAGAGTATGGCAGGGGTTTGTCTATCACCCTGAAAATAATAAGAATGAAGAGAAGGCCCGAAAGGGCATAGAAAATCTTTTGAATGCGTTAAAAGAATATCTTAAAAAATTAAAGGATGGTGAAGATGAAATATAGGAAAGAATTTGAGGCCGAAACAGGGATGAACGAACCTGAATTTAAAGGATCTTTTCATTGGATAAAATTTACAATGGAGATGGATGAATATATGAGCCACTATATTAAATGGCTTGAAGATAGAAATAATGAAAAAACCTCATGCCGGAACTGCGATCTTCTTAAAATCTGTGGAAATGGCAAGCTTCCCACTTGTTTTCCTATGTCATGCAGAAGGTGGAGATTGGTTAAAAAGGGGCAGTAACATGAGTGAAAAAGAAAATCTATTGTCTGTACAAAGGCAGATTGTAGACAATTACATAAAAAGAATCAGGGAAATTATTTCAAATAAAAAAAAAGAAAAGTGAGGTGAAACCATGAATATAAATCAATATGAAGATAAAATTAACAAAAAATTCTTGCCGCTGTTTAAAGCAAAAGAAGAAATACTTGTCTCAGTCGGAGGGGCAGCATCGGGGAAAACTATTTCAGTTTTTCAAAAGGCTATACTTGACGCCATAAATATTCCTGAGTATAAATGTCTTGTTGTAAAAAAAGGAAAAGCCGGAGTCAGCAAGGTCTCAACGTGGCCGTCTCTTTTAATGGCTGCTGAGATTTTGGGTGTTAAGGGTCAATTTGATACAAATATTATTCCGCTGACAATTCAGGCCGGAAATAATATAATTGATTGTATGGAATATAAAACTTTTTCGGACATTAGAAATTACTTAAATTGCAGAAGAGTTGGATGTGTTATTTTTAATCATGTAATAGTTGAAGATGCTCATACCTTGACGGAAGCAGAATTTGCGGTACTTTTTGCAGGAAGGAACTTAAGGCAAATAACACTTGTTTTAAATCCTATTCTTGATAAAGATGAGAAAAGTTGGATAAAAGCAAAATTATACAATCAGGCAAGTTATTTCGGTAATTCTGTTTTTACTGTTCACTCTACGTATAAGGATAATGAGTTTCTTGACGAAAATCATAAAAGCTCCCTTGATAATATGGGTTCTTTAAACACAGGTTATGAATCAGTTTATAAATTTGGAGACTGGGCCGCTATTAACTAATGAAAACAAAATATAAATACATATTTTTTAAACTATACGGGGAGTCGATAACCGGGAAAACGGTAATTTACCAATGTAAAACCCTAAACAGCCGGGAGACAATCGGGGAAGCCAAATGGTTTGGACAATGGTTTCAATACTGTTTCTTCCCTGAACCGGATACCATATTTAATTCGGGATGTCTTAAGGATATTCAGGATTTTTTAAATAATTTGAATAAGATTCATAAGCAGGAGCAAAAGACTAAAGTTTAAACATGAAAGTAGATTTTAGAAAATTTCATTTAATAATGAATGAAAAATTTTGGGATTTTTTTAAAAATAAATCCCGTATCAGAATACTTGTAGGCGGGGCAGGGTCCGGGAAAAGTTATTTTGAATTTCAAGAAATTATTTATAAAATGATTGCTGAACCGGGGCATAATTATTTAATTTGTAGAAAAGTGGCAAACACTAATAGGATCTCCACGTATGCCCTATTTAAACAGCTTATAGGGGACGGCGAGGGGGGTCTAGGGGTAGAGACCCTTTTTAATATAAATAAAACCGAAATGAGTTTCACGGTGCGGCACAATGGCAACATGGCAGTACTCACGGGCCTTGATGACATTGAAAAGGTGAAATCAATCACATTTCCCAGCGGTCCCCTGACTGACGTAGTAATTGAAGAAGCGAGCGAAATAACACAGGGGGATTTTGACCAGTTAAACGCAAGGCTCAGGGGGCAGGCCCCTCAGCCTTTTCAGATTACATTAATGCTCAATCCTATTTCCAACAAACATTGGATTAAAAAAGAATTTTTTGACAAACGGTCCTATCAAGAGACTACTGAGGTTTTTATTGTTCATTCCACCTACCTTGATAACAGGTTTATTGATGAAAACTATGAGGCCGTTTTGCAGGGCTACAAGCACACCAATTACGAGTTTTATAGGGTCTACTGCCTTGGGGAATGGGGAAATTTTGGAAGTGTTATATTTGATAACTACTCTCTTCAAAGGTGTTTTTATAAAGAAGAAGATTTTGACGCTATTTATATTGGTATGGACTTTGGAAGCACACACCCCAGTGTAATAGAAAAGATAGGGTTCAAAGATGGTAAAATGTGGTCGTATAATGAGCTGATGGTGGGCGGTGAAGAACATAAGCATTACAAAAATCCTACAAACATGGAGTTCATTCAGACCAACCGAGAATATGATATACTCAAACCGCATGAGCTATGTAGGGCCGATAGTGCTGAACCATCAAGGATCAAGGAGTGGCAGCAGCAGGATTATTCTGTTATTCCTGCTAAAAAGGGCGGGGATAGTGTTTCAAGGGGTATTGACTTTATTCGCTCTCAGGAGTGGATTATTGATCCTGATAAGTGTCCCCGACTTGCTCAGGAAGTCGAAATTTATGAACTACAAAAAGATAAAGACGGGGAGCCTATAGAAAACAAGCCAGTTGATGTTTTTGATGATGGGATAAAAGCTTGTATGTATGCGTTGGAACCCCTCTCAAGAGCTCAGGGCAAGCCGGGGACTATATCAGGCACTTTGTCAGATCAAAAGAAAAAGCTCCTTGATGTGAAAAAAGAAGAAAGAAAGAAGCTCAGAGAGGTTAAAAAGAAGCAGCAGCAGAAAAAACGGGACTTATTGAGAAGTCAGCGAAAAAAAAGTTGACAAGATAAGGCGTTTATTTATTGTTAGCTCATGTATAAATTATTTTTTAACGACACATTAGACCAAATGGATCTTTTGATAAAAGAAGGGATTCGGGTTGACGCTGTAATAACAGACATTCCTTATGGAACCACTAAGTGTTTATGGGATGTGATTATACCTTTTGGCCCCATGTGGGACCGATTGAGTCAAATGAAAAGAAATAAAAACACTCCTGTTATACTTTTTGGACAAGAACCTTTTTCAAGTCTTTTAAGAGCATCTAATTTAAGTCAGTATAAATACGATTGTTACTGGGAAAAGGAGAGACTAACAAATATTGCTCAGGTCAAAAACCGTCCGGGAAAGGTTATTGAAACAATATCTGTCTTTTATGAGAAACAGTGTTTTTACGATCCTCAAATGGTTGAATACTCTGGCCCAAAAAGGGGCAATAAGGTTAAAAACGGTAAAATGGGCGTTTTGACCGATTCTCAAAAAAAGCCGGTTTTTGAATACAGAGACAATGGGTTGAGATACCCTACTCAAATATTAAAGTTTAAACGTGACATTTTGAAAGAAAATTATCACGATACACAAAAACCTGTTGCTTTAATGGAATATTTGGTCAAGACCTATACTAAACCCGGAGACACTATCCTTGATTTTACTTGTGGTTCAGGATCAACCGGGATAGCTGCGATTAAAAACAATAGAAATTTTATAGGCATCGACAATGGCCGATGTGATAAAGATAACAAATATTATGGCTGGACATGGGTGGATGTTACAGAGGATAGGATAAAAAAAATAAAAAAAGCAAGATAAGGACTTGACGATTTGATTTAATTTTGTTATATTATAAGTGACAATAATTATTCTCCTATAATTATATAGCTACACCCAGTATACAATTTTCACACACTCTAATCCTGAAAGGAAAAACCCGGATAAGCCCTTATCCGGGTTTTTTTGTATTTTTTTCGTTTTTTTTATTTTTTGTGTTGACACAAATAAGACAAGTTATTATATTGTTTAAAGACTTACTGATTTAACTTTCATTTTCATAGTTTAACTCCTATCATAGTTTTGAGGGGGCGGCGGTCATGACAGGCCAACCTTTTTATTGTTTGTCGCTCCCTCTGATTTTTTTGTAGGATGCAATATTATTTAAAAGTATATAGAGAAAGGAGTGTCAAATTGAACAGATTGACAATAAACAATAGCCCTAAGTTGTGGAGGGTTTTAGATGGACATAGGGAATTCATAAACCTTCATTATCAAAGAGTTGACGAATTACTTAAAGTATTATATGATATAGGTATGGAGAGTTATGAATCATTTACAAATGATCATTGGTTTGAATTGAAACTTGTTTTCAAAAATAAAAAAAGATATTCGATTAAAGGCAATTGGTTCAATGGGACATTGCGTTTCAGCAAAGGAGAATAATTGTGGATGATCAGGATTTAAAACGAGCGGAAAAAGCAGAGTTGTTTAATAGAGCTTTTTCTGGTGAAATGACTGAAAAAGAAATTTTTGAAAACTTGGAAACTCTAAGGGAAGTTATGAAAGAACACATGAGTAACGTGAATACATATATTTATGAGCTTGAGAAAGCAGACGGTGGAAATCCCTTTACCTTAATTTGTCTTGTTTGTGGCCGGGCATATGAGGGGTGTTACAACAATCAGACTTGTCCCTATTGCGGAAATACAAAAGAAATTCAGTGGATCTTAAAAAAAGAATTCAGAGATCACCCCGATTTTAGAGGCGGCAAAGCGGACAATTGTAAGGTCGAAAACATGAAGATTGATGTTTTATGTGAAATAGATATTAACAAAAACTAATCAGGAGAATAATTATGAACTTAAAACAAAGATTTTATAATTTTATGTATTATTTTACATTAATAAAGGTTCAAATATTAGATAGTCCTAATATGATTCAAATTAAAATTTGTTGTAGCTCTGCTTTTCATTTGTTTGATTTTTGTGTAAATAATAATGCATGTCCGGGAATAGTTATCAGTTTAACCTTGTTTAATTTTTCATTTAAAATGAAGTTGCAAAGATGGCTTATAACCTTTAGTTTACTCAGAAGTCTTTATATTCCAATAATAAAAACTGGAACCATAGGGAGAATAAAAAAATGACAAGAGAAATTAAATTCAGGATACGGGATACACAAGCAAAAATATTGTACCATTCTAAAAATTCTAAAACACCTAAAACACGTTTAAGACAACTTCATTTGTATTTTATTGATTCTTTAATGGGGTTGGATGATTATTGTGATAAATTTTTAAAAATAATGCAATATACCGGCCTCAAAGACTCAACAGGAAAAGATATTTATGAGGGCGATATAGTAAGCATATTTCACAAAGATAATGAAAATTTGAACACTCGCGGTGTTGTTGAATGGCATAAAGATAAATGTTGTTTTCGAGTTAACACAGGAGGGCCATGGAACCCGTCTTTACATGATTTTTTATTAACGTATGAAATTATAGGTAATATATTTGAAAACCCTGAACTCATGTCAAGTGAGGTTGAATAAATTATGAATAAAGATATAAGGTTTAAATTAAAATTAGATAATGGAATTATAACAAGAGAGTATTCTCTTTTGGAAATAATTAAATATCATGATGAATATTTTTTAGAAGACTTAGAAAAAGAATATGGATGTTCAGGGGGTTGTACAAATGAAAGTGTAAATCATTGCGAATGTGAGCCTTTATTTGAAAATAATAAATTTATTGAAATTATACCAAGTGAGGTTGAATAAATTATGAACAAAGAAAAACTGTTAAAAATAATAGAGAATTTTTCTAAAGATGAAGTTGGTGGAAAACAATCAATACCACCTGCTCTTTTTGGTTGTTTAGCTGATGAAATAATATCTTCAAAAAATGAAATAAATCATATTGAGCATGATAAAATAGAGGCGGCAGAACTAACTGACTCACTTGATCAGCTTACAGAAGAGACTTTTTTTGAGGATAAAGAAGACAGCAAAGCATATCCTTTGCTGCTTTATTACACTGTTTTAGATGGAACTAATATCAGTACTCCCGATTGTCCTTTTATTGGGAGGACCGGACAACATGGAATTGTAAAAAAAGTTTCAATTGGATCTCAGTATTGTGTCAACAAGTGTCCTTACAAATGTAATCATTTCCCAAAGGATAAAGAAATATGGTGTATGTTTAAAGAGAGGCAAGTAGGTGAGCCGGGAGAAAAATAAATATGCTACAAAAGATTAAAGATATAGGGGAGGTTTAATAATGATAAAATTTTTTGAAACAGAAATTGAAGGCGTTAAGTATTTTGGGTTTATGAACACTGAAAATAATACTATTGTGTATTTTTATAAAAGCGGCAAAGAGCGAGGCAAACAGATTGATTTTTTTAAATCGGTTAGAGAATTTAAAGATTTTCTTAAAGAAGCAATGCAATTTATACATGATGAAATCATGGGACAAAAGACGATAAATCGGGACTTGTTTTTTTATTTATCATTAATTCCCGAACACTGGAAAGAAGATTTTTTAAAAGACTTCGGAGATCAGGTTGTCAAGCTTTATAAATATGACAAACACGTTTTTGAATTTAGAAACAAAGAATTTATTGTCATGGTAAGACCTCCAAAAGATTATTTATACCGTTTTTGTGTAGCGGCTGATACTGAATATACAATCAGTGTTTTAGATCCCGATCAAATCTTTGCCAATGATGACAGTAAAAAACAACTTTATGAAAGACCGAAGGGAAAACCCTTTGAAGGGATGAGACAATGAAGATTAAATTAGATGTAGAGTTTATTTTTGCTATTATTCTTGCCGTATGTTTTACAATTTTGATTTTTATACAGATTTGAAAAAAATATTAAAAAATTGTTGACATATGACAAGATAAAAGTATTATTGTTTTTATTGAAACAATGGGAGTCTGATTAAAATTAAAAACTGTAGGGGGTTTGCGACGGTCAGACTGCCTTGTTTCTTAAAATATAAGTCAAAATGGAGGCTCAATATGTCAGAGATTATAAAAAGTTATTTTGGAGTAGCAATAAGTCGTGAATTCGGAGAAACCGTTTCCCGAATGCACAAAATACATGAATTGAAAAATGGTAATTTTGTTAAAGAAGAGGAAACCGGAAAGCGTGTCACTTATCATAAAATAACTAAAGAAGAAGGTGATACAATGATAAAAAATTTTGAAGAAGGCTTATAATTTTTTCTTAAAATATAACAGCGCGCTAAATCAAGGGCATGTACTGTAGTTACATGTAGTGTGGCGGGTTAAGAGCCTCCCTGCTTTTCTCACTAGGCGGGGAGGCAATTCTTATTTTAAAAAGGAGTGTGTAATGGAATATAAAAAACAATTTGAAAAAGAAGCAGGGCTAAAAGAGCCCATCTTGCCACATTCTAAGGACTTTTTCGACTTTAAGCTATTTGATAAAGCTTATGCCCTCTATACGCATGATCTAATTAAATATAATAAAGAATATCGCAAATGGCTTGAAGAAAAAGTTAATAAGGCTTATGAGCTTTTAAGTCAGTATGGCACAACAGGCATTGAATCCAATGAATGGTATGAAGATGCTAAAGAATGGTGTAGTAAAATACAGGAAGAAAGTTAAATGATAGACATAAGTTTGCATAAATTCAAAAAATTTGATCAAATGGCTCTGTCAATTGTACAAAAAAGAATTACACTATTTTCAAAAAAAAATAATATTTTCTTGTCGTATAGGGTTAGACCGTCGGATTGCGACAAAACCCGTATTGTTATTACATTTTATTGTTATCCAGAAGACCAAATTAAAATTAATAAATTTGCTAAAATAAGTTTGAACCTTAATAAATTTAATACTTTCAGTGTAGAATACAAAGACAGGAGAAGATAAAGCATGAAATCATTATACACTATTTTATTTGTAGCTTTTCACATAGTTTCATTTATAGCCATGCTTATTTTTAAGGATAAATTACACCCTGCTTTTTTCATTTTGACAACCGCATGTTATATAATCTTATTCCTGCTGTATTTCTATCTCTATAATTCTTTCAGCAAGAATATTAAAAGCAGGCTGGAAAATTTTAAATTAACTGACACTTCGACAGAAGAGGCGGACCTTGCTGTTATATGTAAAATAATAGAAAATCAAGTTGAAGAGTTCAACGTTCTTGAAATATATAATATTTTAGGTTCCATTTCTGAAATGACACATTTTTTAATGAAAAATAATCTTTTGGATGACTTCTTACAGTTCAAAGAAAATTTGTGTGAACTAATTAACGAAAAAATAGAAGAAACAAAAGACGAACGACAAAAAGATTTTCTTGAGCGCTTTAATACTGAGACTGTACAATGATAAAACCGCAAAACAAGAATAAAAATTATAAGGGGGAATAATGTCACAACACAATCCATGTGAAAAAATAGGTAACTATACTATATACTTGAACAGTGTATATTATTTGGCATACAGCGGAGGGACCGGAATATCTGAGCTCCCGGAAGACGGCAGGCAGCAGCTCTCTGAAAGGGACCAAAGGGAATACAATAAAATTTTAACGCTGCCCTTACTCGCTCAAAAAAAAGAGCTTGCTAAAATGCCAATGGAAAAAAACCCAAACGTATTTCCAATAAAGGGTAATAAATTATTAGAATATATTAAGGACTTCGGCTCAGTTCCTTTTTTTGATTCTTTTTTTAATAAAACAGGCATAATAAAGTTGACAAATTCTTTAGCGTTTGAGTATATTAAAAAAAGGACAAATGATGAGCATATGGCTGAGTTCAAAAACGGCAAAATAATGAGTAAATTAAAAGGATAAAATATGAATTTCAGAGAAGCTTTCAACGAAACAGTTTCGGAACGTTTAGAAAAAAATCCGAAATTTGAAGTAACAAAAGCCACTATGAATATTGTAGCTTTTACTTGGAGTGTAATCGCTAAGGCACTCCACAACGGGGGTCTTGACGATATAGTCGAAATAGAGACTCTTGAAAACGGGGAACCCGGTATAAAATCAACGCCATTAACGGCAGCCAAAAAAGACAAAAAGGCTGAAATGAATGGCAAAGAAAAAGGAAAAGCAGCGAAGTAATCCTACAAGGCAAGAAAAACACGCCCTCGATTACGCCGCAGCAGTACAAGAAGCGAAACAAACCCTTAAGCATTTAGACAAAAAAGTCTTCAAGTCTGTCAATAGGGGTATGCAATATGATTCGGTAAACAGAACGAATCCGAATAATATTGTATACCCCCTTGGAAAAATTCCCGATAATTTATTAAGATTGATTGAACCCCGAAATCCCCTTGTCGGGGGTGTAATCACTTTACGAATACAGCAGATGATGGAATTCGTAAAAATATCACATGATAAGGATATTCCCGGTTGGGAATTTGTTTTAAAAGACGAAAAAGAGCAAATAAGCGGTGATAAGGAAAAGCAAAAAGAATTTTTAGAGAACTTCCTTGAATGCGGACACCGTGAAGACTACGTCGGAATTGAAACCCCTGATAATTTTAAAAGCATAGCCACAAAATACACCAGAGACCGACTATTAATAGATAAAATAACGTGGGAAAATGAAACAGACCAAAGTGGCAAATCGATTGCACTGTGGGTTTTGGACGGTGCGACTATTTTCCCAGTACTTCCCGGCGGTTTTTATGGCTCCCCTTCTCAAGTAGGCGGGTCAAGGGGGTATAGCAAAATAGAAGATGTTATATCCAAATTGCGTGTAGAGTCCACGCCTCCCCCGGAAGAAATACGTTTTGTTCAGGAGCTGCTTTATAATATGGGCGGCGGCGGGGTAGTTGCAGCATTCGACGACAAAGATCTAATATATGACCTTTCAAATGAGTTAAATGATGTAAGATTCTACAAACAGGGCCTTTCTGTGGTAGAAAAGGCTAATCTTGCCGTAACTGCCTTTATAAACTCTCTCACATATAACCTCACGGGGCTTTCAAAAGGCTCTATTCCCAAAGTAGGGATCTCTTTAGGCAAAGATAATAGTTATACACCGGAGCAGCTTGAAGATATGCAGGATGAGTGGGCCGCAAACTTTGAGGGAACAGACGGTCAATGGAATATCCCCTTATTGAATGGAGACGCTAAAGTATTAAATATGTTTCCTAGTAATAGGGATATGGAATATAATGAATTTATGCAATTCTCAGGGGCGTTAGTTTGCTCCTGTATGGGCGCGGACCCTGCTGAACTCGGATTGAGGCTTAATCAGGCGCAAAATGTGCTTAATGATAACCAGGACGCAAAGCAGTTATTCTCAAAAAGCCGGGGCCTTAAAGATTTGCTCGGCGGCCTTGCTGATATAGTTAATAAATGGCTTGCTCTATCCGGCTATGACTTCGCAAAGGATTTTAAATTCAAATTTAACGGTGTTGAAACAGAAGACAAATCCTTTGAAGCTGACTTAAGAACCAAAAACGTTAAGTCGGTCAAGACAGTTAATGAAATCAGAAAAGAAATGGACCTCCCTTCTCTGGGAGAAAAAGGGGATATAATTCTTGATCCTGTTTATGCTCAAAATGTACAAATGATGCAGGGCATGGGAGAAGGCGGGGAATCAGAAGAAGAGGGCTTTGGAGGGTTCTCTGAGGACGAAACAGATAGTTTAATAGATGAAGCCTTGGAAAAGGCTGTGATGTTGATATAAAACAAAGGAGACTACAGATGTTAATAAAAATAAAAAAATTTTTCTTTTTAAAAAAAACGTGTAAAAATTTAAAAGATATTGCCTTCTTTACTAAAAAAGAATATATGAAGGCACGTGTAGGTTCTGCATGGTGCACGGAGTGTGATTATTTTGAAGGAATAGATTATAATTTAAAAATTGTGAAATGTAATTTTATTAATGAAAATTATCAAAAAAAACAAAAACTAAGATAGACTCATAAAACAAAGGAGAAATCAAATGAACCAAATGATACAAATAAATGATACGACTTGGATAAATAAAGGGTTTATTCAGGACGTTGAATTAATAACAGGGGAAGAAGGAAAAGAAATTGATTTAAAATTAGACAAAATGGGTCTTTTAAAAGATATTCAAGAAGGAATAAGACTTCAAGATGAGCTGAAAAACAAAAGAGACTCTATAAAAAAACAAATAGAAACTTTAAAAGGTGATAAGGACAAAAATGAAGAATATAATCAATTGACAAAAGAATTAGACGATCTTCGGCAACAAAGTAAGGTTTATACTGAAAAAATAAATAAATTAAAACCAATTCAAGACCTTTTTAATATTACAGGATCACCTGATCTTGAATCCTATATTGAAAAACTTGAAAAAGCTGATACTGAAAAAAAATATTATTCAGTAAAAACAGAAACGATCCCCGGTGAGAGCTACTATGAAATAACATTTATAAACGGCGTCAAAAAGGAAATAAAACACCCGGAAGAAATGCAGGTTGTGACAGATAATATCCTGAAAGCGGAGGCATAAAATGGCTTTAAACAAGAAGAATTTAAGATACTGCGAAGTCCTTTATAATGGAAACTATTATGATGTTATGATCGCAGTAGATGACCTTGATGAAGTTAATAATATATTACAAGAATGGGCACTTGATAAATTCGGATCAACTTTAGACCTGCCGGAGGCATTAATAAAAAATAAAGACGCGACTGAGATTATAACATCAAAAGATGTTAATAACTTTGTTTACTTGCCCTCACCGCAGAGCTCATTCATGGATGTCCCCCGTTATGCCGGTATATCGGGAACTTCGCCCACCTTCCCCACTGCTCTTGTCGGGGGAAATTATCAGTGTCCGGCTACTACAGCCTTTTTGTATTCAGAGCCACTTTTTGCCGGATTCTTTGGTGAATACTCAGTGGCAGCACTTGACTTGCCGCTAACGGACGGCATGAATTACATTGCAATTGACTATAACAGCGGTGAGCCTATATGGACCATACTGTCTGATAGAACCTATAATTTTTCAAGTGTTATTCCTGTGTTGGCAATTCTTAAATTTTCAACTTCAATTTATGTTATTCCTATCGGTCAGACCGGTTATGGACTCCCTGAAAAGCTTTTAGAAGTTATCGAAAGACGCCGAAATTATGAAATAATTGATCCCTTCACCCTGACAACAAACGTTAACTATGTTGTATTGTCTGAGCTAATCGTGTCTAATGGGGTTAATGAGACAACTACGGAGGCAATAGACACCGCCTTTGTAGACAATGACATGTATTTGTATTACAGGGATAATTCGAGTGTTTGGCAGACAACAAAAATTGCCCAAATAGATAATTTACAGTATCAATCAGCGAGCGGTCTTACCACGCTTGGGGCCGGTGAATTTGTGGTAAATAGTATTTACAGGGTAATTGATGGATCAAAACAACTACTATTTGTTAAATTATCAAATAAATTTGCAGATGTAAGCAGTGCAAAAGAAAGCGCAGCAGAAACCGACCTCCCTGATGAGATAAAAGAATCATCAATATTGGTCGGAAGAATCATAGTTGAACAAGGAAGCGCGACTCCACAAATCCAGAGGGTACAAAAAACAAGTTTTGGAGTATAAAAAATGAGTGGAAAACCAACACCTACAGTTTTAACTAAAGACGTTTGGACATTGGTTTTGTCTAATGTTATAAACAAAGGCAAAATTCATGTAATTGAACAGGATAACGAACCAACAGAATATCTGGTCACATATGTTGACACGGGCGATCCTGCTCCCGATGTAAACTATATCGGCGGAGAGGTCTTTTCGGATACGGTTATATTTGATAATGATGCCGCTATGGATGTTTATGTTAAGCCTGTTAATAATGACGGCTTACTGGGGGTTGTTTCATGACTAATGAAAAATCTGTTGTAATTGGAAACCAACCGGCGGGACTTAAAGAAGATGGTGAAATCTTTGCAAAAAGAGAAGACCTGACCGGTTTTCCCGTTGAAAATTATTTATATAAAGAACAAAACGCATTTACCGTTTTGGATCCTGTGCCTCAATATAGCAGGACATTAAACCTTGCTCCGGGGCACGGTTTTACAAATCCCAATAGAGCTGATTTTATTGAGGATTTTCTTGTTATACATTATGATGATGGAACAGACTTCCCAAGGTATTTTCAAACACGAGTTACAAGTGTTACTGATGATACAATAACAGTAGGAATTGACATTCCTTTCGCTATTTCAAATCCAAGTTTCATCACTTACGCTTATAGAGTTGACACAAACATGGCTGTGGACGGGTCAACAATAAAACAAGTTTTTTCGACATTTCCCCCTGATAATTTGATTTGGAGAATTAACAGGATATTGATTACATTTATTGTAAACTCAAAACCTACCGATGGGTTGTTCGGCGCAGGCGATCCCTTAACCAATGGAATATTTTTCGGCGTAAAAAGTGACACCACGAGTGAATATCAAGTAAATATAATTGATAATGGAGAGCTTGCTGATAGTGCGTACGACTTAACTTATGCGGAAAGACAAACCCCTGCTACTGACTGGGGTATCAGAGTCAGAAAGACTATAAACGGGGCTGAGAAGTCGGGCATTTCTCTTGAACTGCTGGCCCGGACTAATGATGCATTTGAATTGCACATCCAGGACAATTTAACTCTTGCGGCTCGCGGCATTAAGCGTCTTAAAGTAAAAGTTAATGGCTATATTTATAGGCCGCGCGGATGAACTTTAGAAGCAAATATATCACATACATATAGAAACACAAAAAAAATAAGAGATAAGAGAGATGAGACATGGAATCAGCAGAACGGTTAAATATGTTTATGGATCGGGTCTTAGAGAATCAAGGCTTCATCCGTAATGACATAACGGAAGTTAAATCAAGCATGAAAAAAATTGAAGACAGAATCACATCAATAGAAGGAAATCAAGCAAAACACCAGGAGAGGATCGGTATAATGCAAAACTCCATAACGACTTTGCAGCGAGAAATAAAAGACGACAAAGAGGACATGTCAAGAAGATTTGACAAAACAGAGGGAATGGTTGTAGGCATTCAAAAAGAATATGTGACAATAGATTCTATGAAAAACGCCTTGTTTACTCTGGAAAATCAAATAAAAGCGCAAATGTGGAAATCCTTCGCAAAACCGTTTGTGGGGATAGTCATAACACTTTTGACCAAAATAGCCTATGACGCCATAAAATAAAAGGCAAGGAGAGAAAAATGTATCAAAATCAATTCGATCATCATATGACAGAATACAACTGGCAAGATGATAATCCTACATTCAAAGGGAAATACAGAGAATATGCTCAGTGCAATGTAACAGCCATGATGTCAATAGGTGGCCATTACAGTGATAGATTAGACGGGTCTAATGATCAGCAGCTTGAATGGGTATTGAAGCAGGTTGAAATAAAAATAAATCCGAGGGCTGAATGGGCACTTGAAATTATTAATAAAATGCCGTGGGTTAAGGGCTATACGAGCCAATGGTGGGTTGTTTTGCAAAACGGTCTAAACCATTTAATGCAAATCCACAATGTTCCCGGACGATTTGAGCTTGACCTCCAAATGAGTTGGGAGGATTTTTTGATCCAACTGCAAAAAGGGCCGGTCATGACTAATGTCTATAAATTGGCAACACTTAAAGGCGGTCATTTTATAAACATTGCCGGGTGGGAGCATGAACACTTTAGGGTTTTAGATCCTCGGGGTGATGCTAACCGAAACTACAAAAATCGAACTATTGACAGCGGGAATAATGTTTTTTATGAACAGAATATGGTCAAGGCTGCTATGGTTCGTTATCAGGAAACTATTTTCGGACGGAAGGCAAAGCCCAATCATATAAGCGCACTGTTTTTTAAACCACTAAAGGGAGCAGAAGAATGGACACCAAAGAAGAAATGAAACCCTTAACTACAGGGAAGAAGATTGGCCTTGAATGGTCAAGACTATGCATGTTTGTTGTTTTTGTTTTAACCGTATTGGTCATTATTGAATATGTTAGGACAGGTAAGATACACCCCATGACAACTACCGTTTTGGGTTCTGCTATGGCCGGGTTAGGCATTACATGGACCGCAAAGGCCACCTCAAACTTTGCTCCTGACAAAAAACCCCCTATTTTTGTCAGAGAATTTGTCAGAGAAGATGACAATACAACTAACCCCATGCAGACAATGACAGTTTCAAGGGGTTAAAAAAGGATTAAAAAATATGCCACGAAAAAAGAAAAAAACCGAATGCATCGAGCCCCCCGAACTGCCTGTAAATCAGAGCTGGTACGCCTATGTTGCATGGGCTGCAATGAATCATACCATTAAATTTATTGCTGTGATTCTTGTATTCGGTTTTTTGATGTGGCTAATATTAAACCTTTCATTTTCCGTAACGACAAAACAGGGGATTGAAATAAAAGCCGATCCGGTTGAATTAAAGGGAGGTGAAAAATGATAAGCTTAATATTATACATTATAATAGCTCTCTTGATCTCCGCACTTGTTTCAACATATTATTTTTCAGATCCCAAAAAAGACCACAAAAGGATAAATAAAAAATGATTAAAGAAGTTATAAGTTTTTTCAAAATAGTTGTAATCTGTTTCACTCTGGGATATGTTTTATATTCTTTAAAACCGCTTATCCCGGAGCCATCCCCTGCGATACCTGATAATATTGTAGAGAAAAGAATTTCTGAATGTCATAGACAAAATAGGAAAGTTTATGTATTAACAAGCCGCTCAGACGAGTATGTTACATCAGTATTTTGTAAGCCCTCAAAAATAGAAGTAATTAGAAATATTTTTAGAAAAAAATGATTTTTTTCTTGACATAAACCACCTTTAATCTTATCTTGTATTTGTTAAGAACAAAATAATACACACCAAATGGAGGATAGTAAATGCCAAAAGAACAGGAACGTTTGGATATGTTAAAAGAGGCTGCAATGCCTTTAATTAAATATTTAAACGAAAATGGTCACCCTCATATGTCCGCAATTGTTACATCAACAAGTATAGAGTTGGTAGAGGGTATCATGAACATACCTAAAATATTGGATTATGTTGAAGATTAATTAAAACAATTAAATGGAGATGTTTAATGAAAGGAGTCTTTTTTGTAGTGCTTTTTGTTTTATTGATTTATGTTTCTTTTATGACTGTAAAATCGTTTGAAGCTAAATGCAACCAAAATAATAAAATAATAAGGACTATTTAATAACAACAAAAACAATTAAACGGAGGTACTAATGAGAATAAAAATATTTTCTATCGTTCTCTTGATTTTCGTCTTTTTTGCTGCGTTTGCCGCGTCTCTTTTTGCGGTTCATGTAGTGCCTGAAAGTCAAATCAAAATTATTCAAACAGTCGATTTCTCTTTTACTGAGGGGGTTATCACTTGTGACAGTGGCATTGTGTCAGGGATTGAATCAGCACCAATAAGACCTAGATTTAACTTTTTTGACTCAAAACCTTACGATCCCGGATTCGACATTTATTGTTTTAACAAACCCAAAATCCCGGCAATTGAGGGGCTAAAAAATTTAACAGCAAAGATGACTGTTAAAAAGGCCGGAACGGCAAAATTAAAATATAACGTTATTATAGGCTCAGTATTAAATCTAAATACAATCAGCCAAAACAGTGAAACCGTGAAAGGTTCGGGAGGTTGGGCGTTTTCGTCCTTCTCTAAACCGATACCGCTTTAAAATGACTTAAACCGGAATAGTAAAAAGGTCCTCTTTGACATGGAGGGCCTTTCTTATTGAATGAGCTACAATTTTTATTCTCTGATATTCGATCCCGCTTTGTCCCTTCATGCTGTCAATTGACACATTGCCTGTTATACATAGCTTAGACCCTATTTGAATGTCGTTAACTATATCATTGTCCCATGTTTCAACATCTATATAAGATTGATTGTTATAAACAGATTGAATGCGTAAGACTAAAGAGAATGTGTAATATTTTTTATTATTATGATTTTGTTCTTGTGGAGTGTTTGCAGCAAATCCTTGAATAACTATGTTTGAAAAGATATTCATTTTATTTACTCCTGTTAATGTAAATATGCACTAACAAGAGATTTTTTTCAAGTACAATTTAAAAAGCCCTCCGGTTAAGAAGGGCTTTTTTTTGATTATTTTTTGAGTCTTATGTCATGGGCAATTACTTTAATCCTTTGGCAGGGTTCGCCATGTTTATCCTCCCACCTTTCCTGTGTTAATCGGCCTATAACCATAAGGGGCATTTTTTCTCTGATCCTCTCATAGGCTATTTCAGCCAGCTTTTCCCATGCCTCAATATCAATGTAAGACGTTTGGGGCGGCATTCCTTCACCCGGTCGGTGTTCTACGATCAGGGTGAAATTAAAAATCTTCTTATCTGTTTTTGTGGTTCTTACTTCCTCATCATAGAAGGCCACAAATCCCTCTACTGTTGCAGTTGCGAAATTGTCCATAATATCACTCTCCTTTTAATTTATTTGCATACTCAGACCATCTTTGGGTCATAAACTCAGCGACTTTGAGTTTATTTTCTTCACTTAATTTTAATATATTTTTATCTATATCGCAGCCGTTCAAAATTTCCGGATTGCCAAAATAATCAAATTTAACAGCGATAGAGTTGTAGTCTCCGCTATTTAGTGGGACCGGTTCTGTTATAACCCTTTGCAACATAGGGTTTACACGTTTTTCTTTTCCGTCAATTTCAATTATTAAATTATTATTGCTCATGGGTTATTCTCCTTTTTAACTTGTATTTTTTGCATTTTTTGTTTTAGTACATAATCCTCTTTTGATTTCCCACAGGTATCACATAGGCATTCATAGGTAGAAATGTATGTTTGTTCTTCTTCTTTGAAAGAAATATCTTTCGCTCTTAAAACAATGGTTCCTGTTTCACAAGAATCGCATTTTACTGTTAGTAAAGCCATAGCAAGTCTCCTTTAATTTGTTTTAGTTATACATACAATATACAAACTTATCTTATCTTTGTCAAGTCTTTTCTGCATTTTTTTTGTATTTGACAAATTTTTTTCACTTTTTTAAAGTAATCTCATGGCTACAATAGACAAAGAATTTGAAGAAAAACACCAAAAAGGCGAAGTTCAGGACGTCAAATATATCAGGGAATTAAACGAGTTTTGGGACGCCTACATGTTCGCACTCATTAACGAGATATATGTGGGCATAGGTATAAACTTAGGGCTGACCTCAAAAGAAGCTTACCGGCTGGCTAAAAATAAACCCGGAAAATTAGAGAAAGCAGACTTTTTTTCAAGCGTCTTTGATAAGTTTAAAAAAGTATTTAATTATAAAATTCCAAAGTTTAGAATTGAAAAGAAACTATATAATAAAGGTGAACCATTAACCCCTAAGCAGTGGGATAAATTCAATAAAACAATTGACGATTATTGGAAGAAAAACACTGAAAAAATTACAGAAGACATGGCGGTCAAGGGGTTCTTTTTAGGCAAAGAGACGACTGATTACAGACGGGAAAAGAAGCCCTACAAGAACAAATCATTGTATCAAGTGGAGTTCGATCAATACGGCGGCAAAATGCCCGAGTCTCTCAGTCAGGTATATAAACAGTATGACTTCAAGACCGCAGAAAAAAGAGCTTTAAATACTTCATTTTCAAACATAGCCACAGAGGTTACTAAAACAAATAATGAGATTAAAGAAGCTATAAGGCAGCAGATCCAAACCGGCATTGATAACAACAAAACAAGTGTTCAAATAGCGAGTGATTTATACTGGGAAGTTCAAAAGAATCAAAATTTAGTCAATAAATATACCTCTGAGGCATTACGGAAAAATTGGTATAGAATATCCACAACTGAAACAGCAAGTGTTTATGAGGCCGGTTTATTATCTGGTTATATCGATGAGGCTATGGAAAGCCTGAAAGATCCCTCAAGAGCTCAGTATTTTGTATTTACAGGCGGTTCGTGTAAATGGTGCTTGGCTCATCAGGGATCTTTGGTTCGGTTAGTCCCGGCTGAAATAGTTACGGACACAACAAGGGACAGTCTGAAAAGCATGGGGATAAAAGATCCCAACACCGATATAGCCGTATGGCCCGGCAAGAATAATATAGGATTTAAGGAAACAAAAAATGTTCACGAATGGCGGGTGTGTACTCCGGCACATCCCTACAATGTCGCCACACTATCCCCCATAAATTTAGAAACTCAGGTGTATAATCCAAAAACTGACCGGGTTGAAGAAAGGCAGAAAAAAGAAAAATACATCCCTCAGCAGGTTGATTATAGCTTTAAATCACCGCAGGAAGTCGAGGACCGTAAACCGGTTTATTTGGAGTCGGGCCTTGTGAGATATAATAACAATATTTATGAAGCAGTGGAGCCTCAGCAATATAAACAGAAAAAGGAAGAATGGTTAAACAATCCACAACTTCCTATCCCTGTTGACAAAAACAGCACTGATTATAAGGCTATTTTTGGAAATGCTAAGCGGGTTTAAGATTTTAAGTATTCAGTATGCATCTTGTCCCAATCTACTTTAATGCGTTTGTGTAGAACATTTTCATCGGCGTGTTTTATCGAAAAAGAAAAACCGCCGCATCCTGATCCTGAACAATTGTGAAAACAATAATAATATTTTTTACCTGACTCTATACGGTCGAAATATTCAAGGAATCCCCTGCAAAAAGTGCAAGCGGCGTGTCCCTTTTCATCTGTTTTTGTTGCCATAACCTAACCCCCTCTGTTTAAATTTTGTTAATATCATATTCAACTTCAATAAATGTCCCTATCTCTTTATAGGTCACAATCAATTCAAAAATCTTTCCATTCAATGCCTCAAAAAGCTCATCCCATCCCCCGGCGTCTTCTCCAAACTCAATACCTGATATTTCAATTAGCTTTTTAAACATATCGGTCATGTCATCCTTAAGATCAAAATCTTTGTAATTTCTTGTCATAATAGGCAGATTTAAGAAAAAATCAAGTTCATCTTTTACGACAAGCCACAAATCACCTGCTTTTATATACCTTTCAAAATCTTTTAATGGGATCAAAATGGTTGAATCGATTAACCCCCTACCTCTAAGACCGTCTTGAAAAGCATAAAACACCGGTACAACCTTATAAGTCCCTTCTTTTGGTATTACCATAATTATTCTCCTTTTATTTTATTACCAAAAACGAATTTTATTAGTTTTTGGTATTTTATTTATACTTAAATAGTGATACTTTTTTGACAGTCTTTGTAAATACTGACAAGACCAAAGAAGTTCATTTTGTTGAAATATTATTTCACCGTGAATTCTTACAGCGGTTTGGACATTTAGTAAAAATTCTAACGGTGTATTAAACTTCATTTCAGTCAATAATCTTTGTTGTACTATCTGTTTTACTGCTTCTTTATTGGGTTCCATTTTATTCCAGTCCTTTTTTATCAATATACATTATCATTTTTAAAGCCATTGCAGCTGTTTGAATAGCCTCAAATCTTGCGTGTTCGGGGGCGAGGCCCTCATCCTGATACTGTAAAATGGCTTGTGATAATTCTCCGGCTTCTTCTGTCAATACGGCCAATTGTTTGAAAATATTTTCTCTGAAAGGCCATTTCTCAAAAGATTTTTCAAGTTCGGTTACGACTTCTTTTAATGTTGTTTGTGATATTTTGTTCATTTTGTGTCCTTTTATTTTATTTTAAGTAAAAGCCCCCGAAGGGGCTAATTGATTACGCCCATAGAATCTCAGCTGTTTTACATTTTTTCTTGAGTTCGTTTACTCTTTTTTTTGCATAAGTAAGGGAGTAAGAGTGTTCACGTTTAATGCTGCCGTCTTTTAATCCCTTGTGGTATTCGATAGCTTCTTCAAGCTGAATTTGGAAAAATTCCAGACTTTCAGGCATTGATAAGTCAATCTTTTTTGCCATGCTTTCCCAATATTCCATCCGGTCCCTGTAGGCTTCCGCCTTATCCTGTTCTTTTACAGCATTGCCCATCCTGTTCCAATTGCGATCAATTAAAGCCCGGTGTCTTTTTTCGCTATGATGACCGACTTTAATAGGTTCAGCAAGGGATAAAAAGTCTTTTCCTTCTTGACTCTTTTCCATCCATTCGGCACTTCTTTTGTCAGCAGAATCAGCCCAACCGTTTAGTCGTTCAGCCCTTCTTTTTGCTCTCTCCTGACTATTAAAACCATCGGTTCGGGTGATAGAATAGTAATAAAAGCCATTCTTTTCAGCTACTAAGTTATGTACTTCACACTCATTCTCTTTTCCATATTTGGTTTTAAGGATAATCAAGTCACCCTTTTCGTGTTTTTCGGGGCATTGTGCAACAAAGACGTTTGGGCAATATTTTTTGTAAGTATTATCTTGATTTGTTTGTGTCATTTTATTTCTCCTGAAATTGTTTTTTTGTAATTTAGAGGCCCCCGGAGGGGCCGGGTGTAGGGGTTAAAAACTTAATATTCTTTTAAGCTCAATAACACTTGGCAAGTCTTGATTTGTTTCTCCATTAGCCAAGTTGGCAATGTCCCATCCGTGAAGATATGCATCTAATAATGCTATTGTATTAATTTTAGAAGAACAAGCCTCTTTTAAAAAAGCTTGATTCAAAGCAGGTGCACGATCCTTGCCATTATTAAAAGCTTTTACTCCCGCCCTTTGAGCTTTATTGATTTCAGTAACAGTGTTATTTGCGCTCATAATCATTCTCCTTTTGTTTTAGTTATACATACAATATAACAACTTGTCTTGTCTTTGTCAAGTCTTTTCTGCATTTTTTTTGTATTTGACAAATTTTTTTCACTTTTTTAAAGTATGATTATTATGATTTTTGATATAGAAGATGAAACAATTTTAGAGTCAATTCTTGATGGTCTGGAGGCCGCAGGGATGGTTGCTTCTGAGGCCCTTTACGCTGAACTTGTTGAAGTGGTTGACAAGTCTATGCCTAGCATTGTAGGGCTAATTACCCGTGAAGCTGCTGACAAATGGCGCACAGATGCTCATAACTCCGGGGGATGGGGCCGTAAATACGCTCAGGCTATAGCCTACGAATATGCAGGAATTGAGGGGGAGGTTTACCTTGATGAATCTAAAATTGATTCTAAAGGAAGTAAAAAGCCTTTTGAAATGTTTGCAATGATGGTTGAAAAGGGTGTTGATACATGGTCTATCAGGGACGCTCTTTTAGCAAGTGACAAAGCGAAAACCTCAAAAGACGGGACCAAATATATAATAGTTCCTTTCCCTGTTGCCACTCCTCGAAATGAAGACTCTGGAAAAATGGCGCGCCACTTTGGTAAAAGAGAAATGACCACAGAGATGCATAAAATTGTCAAATCAGGGGGCCGATTAAAAGCGGGAACACTGCCAACCGGAGAGGATGTTTCAGGGCTAACTAAATATAATACAAAAAAATTTCAAGCTCAGTATGGTATATTTAGAGTTGTTACGGAAAACAGTGAAGGGTGGGAGTATCCGAATAAATCACCTCAACCCGTTTTCCCTTCGGTTCTTAAATATGTCAACAAGCGGATAGGTGAGATAATAGGGGATTTTGCAAAGGAAGTTGTGAAGGATTTTTCAAAAAAATAAAGCCCGAACTTTTTATGGTCCGGGCCTATTGTGTTACTTTGCTGCTATGATTCGACGTTCAAGGCTGTTTATTTTTTTCCTTTTTGGCCGAATTCTGATTTGATAGGGAAGGTCCCTGAGTAACCTTTCATTTTCCCTGATTTCCAGTTGTCGCAAGTTTGCTTTTTGTTGTAGTGTCATAATGATTCTCCTGAAATTTAATTTTAATTTTAACGCTTGCACAAGACCCCCGGAGGGGCCGAATGTAGGGGTTAAAATCTTAATACCAATTGACACAATCCAAAACAGCTTCTTTATCTGTTTTATATTCTTTCATGGCTACCCAGTGAGGATTTTCATCCCTTTTAGATTCTACTGAATACCAAATTTGTGTTATATGTCCATCAGTAATTTCTATCTTTAAAACCCTCATATGTTCGGGTCTTGTTGAGTTCTTTTCTAAAAAAAGAACTGTTTCGGCACTTTGTACAGTTACCCAGTTACTATACCTTTTCTGGATTTCTTCTAAGCTTATTTCTTTTGTTGTTGCGTTCATAATCAGTCTCCTGTTTTGTTTTAGTTATACATACAATATACAAACTTATCTTGTCTTTGTCAAGTCTTTTCTCACTTTTTTTTAAAAAAAATCAATTTTTTTTATCCTTGACAAAAAAAATATCTTTACGAAAATAAAAAAAATATCCCTTATAAAGGCAAAAAAAAATGGAAAAGACCACAATAAAAAAAATTTCTGACCAGAAAATCCACTCCAAAAATTTATCAGAGACCAAAGGAAAACTTGAAAATTTTGAAATAAGCTTCGGAAAATATGAAGTTTCAGATTTAAAAAAAGCCTTAATAAATGACAAAAAACCTTTTTTTATTCCCGGTCATTTTATCGTCGGTTATAAAGGAAATGATATTTTTTCAAGTGATGAAGGAAATGAGGTAAGATTGCAAAGACCCACTGATGCAATAATTGTTGAATCAGAAAACAAAACATCCCCTGAACCTGTTCAGCAGCAAAGAGATCCATTTATTATAATGGGGCAGGACAAATGGCAAGCGGTCCCTGCTGAAATGCCCATACTTCAAAAACTTTTTGTGGGAGAGCCTTTTTTACCCCCTCACTCTGTAATTCTTAATTTAATGGAGCAAACCGAAAAGGAGAAAAAAGAAAAAATTGTTTCTGCATTGGCAGGAGTTAACATTGAAATGTATTCCCCTGATAGATTCCTTGACAATGTATTCCATGAAATAGGCCACTTATTTTGGCGTACTTGTGTCAGGGCGGACGAAAAAGAGGCTTTTCAGGGTATATTTGAAAACCTAAAAATGTCTGCTATTTATGAATACGAGTGGGAGCGGTCAGACGTTGAAGAGTTTTTCTGTACTATCTACAAATGGTACATGAAAAGCCTTTTTATAAATAATGCCTTTATGAATATTTTAGAGCATGAAGAGCCAAAAGGGTTTGCGCTTTTCAAAGAAATTTTAGACCGAATTTCAAAAGACAGGATCTTAAATGCTACATGGGAAATAAACCAAAAGGCTATAAAAAATTATTTTCACCCCCGACAGGATGTTTCGACAGGTAGGTTTGTCAGGTCCGCAGAAGACTCAGAGGTTGTAAAAAATACAATAGTCCCGGATAGTGCAAAAATAGTTAAATTGGAAAAAGGTGTCGAATATAGACAAGGCGGCAAAGATTTTATTATCCCGGTCAAAAATAATAAAATAATGCTTGAAACCCCTATGCAGAAAGCTGCGTCAAAACCTATTGTATATGTAGACATGGACGGGGTTGTCGCTGATTTTAGAGCAGGGTATAAACAGGCATTTGATCGAAGTGCTGACAAGGATGACCCATTTACTATAAAACAATTTGTTTCAACAGTCCCACATTTCTTTTATAACCTCCCTGTACTTGAAAAAGGGGCGGAGCTTGTCGAAGCTTTAAAGGATGACTATAATATTGTATTTTTAACCAGTCCTATGGATGAGATCCCCGAATGTAGACGGGATAAAATCAATTGGATTCTTGACAATTTCGGAGTTTATGATGTAATATTCTGTCATGACAAATATAAGCATGTTATTGACGACAAAAGTATTTTAATCGACGATATGGGCTACAATTTAAAGCCTTGGGCCGAAGCAGGCGGAACGGCAATCAATTCAAGCCTCAAAAACTCTAAAATATTAAAGACAATAGAAGAAGCCTTTAATCCTGAAAAAGATTTAAAAACACAGCTTGATAAAATAAAAGTCAATACGGAACCGACCGAAGCCCAAAAAGAGTCAGGCAATTATAAAAAGGGTAAAATTGTCTTCAAGGGTCTTGATATAAGGATAGAAAACCCGAAAGGGTCTTTAAGGTTCGGATTTGATGAAAACGGTAAAAAGTGGATTACCAGAATGAAACATCATTACGGATATATTACCGGGACCGAAGGGGCTGATTTTGATCCTATTGACTGTTTTATAGGTGACACAAACGGAAGTCTTGCCTTTGTAGTAAATCAGAATAATCCTGTTTCGGGACTATTTGGTGAGCATAAAATAATGCTTGGATTTAAAGATATTGAAGAAGCGAGGGCGGCATATTTGGCAAATTATCAAAAAGGTTGGAAAGGTTTGGGGGCAATAAAACAGACCAACACAAAGAAGCTCAGAAAATGGTTAAAAGAAGGCAGTACGCAAATTGCTTTTTAAAGCAAAAAGGGAGACAGGAACCTATAACCTGCCTCCCTTTTTTGTAATGAAACTTAAATTTTAAAGGAGGTTAAATTATGCAAAAACATAAGACATAGTTGTTTCAATCTTATCTTTTGTCAATATTTTTTTCTTCATAATCTTCTAATCTGAACAAATTTTGACTTTCACATTCATATAGGTTTTTGTCCCATATTTTTAGTCTGTAGTTATTTGGCCTAAAAAAGCGCATATGGAAAAAGGGCTTTCTTCCATTTATTCGGGTTTCCACAATGACACAATCCATGCCTGTTATTTTGCCGTTATGGTGTTTGTTCAAAACCAATCTTGCTCTTTTTGCGGCTTTTTCGATCTTTTCTTCACGGGTCAAATTTTGTATATGTGCATTTTGCATAATTAACCTCCTGAAAAAATCGCAGGGCGGCGAAGAACTAGCAAAGAAGTTCACCGCCCTGCTATATCTGTTTGATGTTACCACGTGAGCCAAAGGTCTGCCGTGGCATAAAGGGTTAATCCCTTTTAAATACCCGGTTTAGCCGGGCACTTAGAAGGGATTAGTGTTTTTTCGTCTCTTGAGCTTTTAGAGTTTTGGCTTCCTCATTTATGCCTCGAAAAAATTCCACAAACTCTTCATTGAGTCCTTTTAATCTTAAAAATTCTCCATAGGCAACAACTGAAATAATCAAAGTTTCTTTTGAGGCTTTTTCCCAATGTTCAACTATTGTCTGTAGTATTTCCGATGTCATATGCATTCTCCTTTTATTTTAAATTAATTTTTAACGCTTACATAAGGCCCCCGGAAGGGGCCGTGTGTAGGGGTTAAAAATTATATTGAAAAATAAGCTTTATCTTTTTTCACATAAAAAAATCCGCCTAATTTTTTTGATACTTCTCTTAAATAATTTTCACTCCATTTCATGGCGTTTCTATGAAATTCTATCGGAGCATCAATTGAGGCTGAATGTCTTAGTTGATCTTTTACGAATTTTTGTGATTGAGTTAAATTTGCGTTCATAATTAGTCTCCTGTTTGTTTTTGTTATTAAGTATACTAACAATATAACAACTTATCTTGCCATTGTCAAGTCTTTTCTCTATTTTTTTTAAAAAAAATCAATTTTTTTTGCTTAATTCAGCAACCGGCCAAATGAACTCAATATCTGATGGAACGTCGGGCCATAACTTTTGATAATATTCAGGATTCTTGCTAATGAGTTTTGATTTGAACATTGTAATCATTTCTTCATCTAACCACTCAGGACGAATTACAGGTTTGTTTTTGACTAATTTAATGCAATCATTGTAATACTCTAAAATCTTGATATTATTATATCCCCTGTTCTCCCATTCGGTTATTATTTGTTTCATATAAACCTTTACCAGATATGACTCATATCCCCGCCACATGCGGACGACTGTGTGATTTGCATAACTGCCGGTTCTATCCGGGTGTAATAGCAAATAATTAACCAATTGGCATAATTCCCGGCGCTGCCCCGCAAGTCTTTTGTTGTCCAAATTTTTAAATGAATAGACTACATTAAGGTCAGTAAAATATGTTTGCATAGTTTTTCCCCTTGTTTAATATAAAAACAATATATATTCTTGTCATATCCTTGTCAACAATAAATTTGTTATTGACAAAAAAAATATGTGTATCAGAATAAAAAAAATACATATCAGGAGCCTCTACATGAAATTTGATACATTCACCCCTCAGCTCTTACGGGATGCCATAGAAAAAGAGTTAGAAAGAAACCCTAACGGAATGCTTGCCGCAGGAATAGCCCTCAGAAACCTAAAAAAAGACCCCCATTATTATGACAATTTAATTCCCATGAATAAAGCCTTTTTTACAAAATATAAGCGGAGAAGCCGGGGCGCAAATGGCAAGTGGAATTATTTCTATGATAATGACAAAAAGAAGCAAAAAAAAGAAATAATAAAGCCTGAATTTGAGCGTGTAGGGGGAATGAGTTTTGATAATTTAACAATCCCACAGATGAAAGAAAAATTACAATGTGATTTTAAGATCAGGAATATTGACCATGATGTCTCTTTGGGGCCTAAAGAAGTAGATTACCATATAAAGTGCACAATTGCAGGGATGTCAGACCTTGCAGATATTTTAAAGCTGCCCATTCAGGAGGTGTCAGGCAATGGTAAGCTTGCTTTTCGATATGGTCATAAAGAAAAATGGTACGATAGAAATGAAAAGACAATAAATTTAATTAAGCAGGGAAAGGCTTCACTTGCCCACGAATGGGCACATTTTATCGACAATGCCCTTACGGGTATGGGGCGGGATGAGCTGTCCCATACGGCAATTGACATGGACAATGAGCCTGAATATAAGCGGTTAGCCCGGCGCATTGCTGATTTGAGTAAAAGGAATTTCAACAGTCAGATTAGTCAGATAGATAATGAAGATGTCAGGAGTACCTTGGAAAAAGATCCCGACATTAGTGACATTGCCGAAACCTTTGCCCGGTCCTTTGAGGCTTATGTAACGGATAAAATGTTAGCCGCAAAGAGAAAAAACTCATATTTGGTAACACCAAAAAAGACTCTTGAGGCCCACGGTAAAATATTATATCCTCAAGGATCAGACCGCAAAAGATTAAATGAATTATTTGATAATTTTTTTGAACAATTGAGATTAAATAACGAATTGCAAAAAGCTCAGGAGGCGCAGGACATGACATCCAACAAGAAATGGCTTTTGAAAATAGCCCCGAATAAATTCTTAGTGAAGGCGAAACAGCATAAATACACAAAAAGAACGCTTAAACCGGGGGGAGGTTATGATTATACATATCCGGATGACAAGAAAGCAGATAAAAAAGGCGCATCTTGGGTAGAGAATTTAATGGATATTTTTTCTTTTAAAAGTCGTGGTGAAGCAATGCGACGAATTGAAGCCGATTACAAAAAGAATAAAATTGACTCAAAATTCAACCTATCATGGGACGGCTGGAAAAATCATTTGTCTGAATATTTTAAAAATAAAGAAAAATGGACTAAATTTTTTGAACAAAAAACAGAAAAAAAAGACAAAAAACCTATTGATAAAAAACCTAAAAAAGAGAAGGAAAAGAAACTTGTCGTCAAAAAGGATAGCAAGGTCAACCTTTCTGTTATGCGTCTTATACATGGGTTATATGGAAAGCAAGAAGAGGTAAAAAAAGAGGCCAAAGTTGAAGAAAAACAGCAAACTACAGCAGGAATAAAAAAAGACAAAAAGACAACTAAAATATTAAATGATTCAACCCCTGAAAATAGAGCAGATAAAAGCATGGAGGTAATGGGGGACAAAAAAGAATCTTGGGGGATGACTTTTGATGAATTTAAGAATAAAACAATGAATTTTAGAGATGAATCTATAATTAAACAATTAAATGATTGGGTTAACCATTATACTAAAACATTTGAAGAGTTGGCGGCAAAAGATAAAAGCGAAAACAAAAGAGGGGTGAGTTACGGATCATGGGTTGAAAAAAAATTGAAAGAATACAAAACCGTTTTAAAAGATTATATTGATGGTAAAATAGATAATAAATTAAAACCTAATCCATCATGGGATTATATTCAAAAACAATATAATGAAATAGAAAACAAAAATTCAAAAGAAGCTAAATCTTTAAAAAGAAAATTATCTATTCGTGAAAACAAGTTAAAAAAGGAACATGAACGTTTAATAAAAAAAGCTATTAAAGATGGTAAGGTGATTCCTGCAAATGTGCTAACCGATTATCCTGATATAATGAAAGAAGATGTGAAAAAAATGAACATTCCCGATCCAAATTACAAACCCAAGTCATTTAAACAAAAAATAATACTTGGTGGAGGATCCGAACTTCCATCCGGTGAAACGACTCGAACTTTTAATATTTCAGATTATTCAAAAGTTCACCCTAAAGACGTGTATCTTTCAGATGAAGATACAATATTGCAAGTTCCAAGACCATCATATATTCCAGATATGGATCTTACAGCTTTCGCTGGATACAAGGGGAGGGAACAGAAATTTGATATAGTCAGATTAGACAATAATCAATATATAATATCAGAAAAAAGGTATCCCATTCAAAGACAAGGACTAGCAAGAGATAAAAGAGAGCTTGATACCGACAAGGAAACTGAAAAAATAAATTATTATTTGATGAATGCCGAAACACTCGCTGCTACATGGGATTATTATCGTAAATTATATAGAGCAAAACAGCAAGAATTGCATGAGCAGGATCAAGATAGAGAAGAGGAATGGTATAATAAACAAAAAAAGAAAACCGAGGAAAAAGGGGAAAAGTGGACATATGCGCCATTTAAAAGAAAGGCTTTTCGACAAAAAAAAGTACAACCTAAATCTCAATTCATGTCTTTCTCTCAGGCGTTTATGATTCAAGATTTTACAAAAAAGCCATTTACGATTAAAGAACTTGAGGGAGCTACAGAAGCAAACAGGCAATTTTTTGAAAATTACCAGACAATGCTCAAAGAATTAAATTATAAAATAAATGATTTAAGGATACAAAAAGAGTTCGATATTGAATCAGATACATATCAAAAAGGCAAAGAAACTGCATATGGAGAAGGCGGGACTAAAAATGATTTAATAGAATCTTTTGGAGTTAAAGTCAAAAGACAAAATGGTTCTGAAATAGATGAACAGGATGTTACAAAAATAGGCTTATTGATAGAAGATCTTTATTCTGTATTTGGAAACAGAAAAGAGATGGCCAAAAAATCGAATCTTAAAGTTTCGTATGCAGGCAAGAAAAAAATGCATGCTTCTAAATCAGTCGGGCTTTACGTTCCCAAGTATAAAACAATAGCTATTTCTGATGACGGGATAGAAGGACGTGGGTTTACTTTTGCACATGAATTTACACACTTTATGGATTCGTACCTTGGAGAAAAAACTGGCTATAATTATGCATCTGATAAAGATGGTTCAATTGAAAATAAAATTGCTTCAAGTTTTAGAAACAGATTGAAACTCAGTAGTGAGATCAAAGAAGGCTCTCAGAATTATTATTTAAGGACATGTGAAACCTTTGCAAGAGCAATGGAGCAATATTATGCTATAAAGCAGGGAACTGATAATGTTTTATATGAAACTCAAAATAAATTTGGAATTTATGTAAACCATCAAACTTTTATGAAAGAAATTTATCCATTGTGTGAACAATTTTTAAAAGAACGGGACAGTATGCTCAAAGCATTTTTTTGCGAAAACAAAGAAGGCAAAGCCCGAGTGGTAAAAATAGGCGGGAAAAAATATATAATAAAAAACAAAGCCCCTGCTTAGGGGGCTTTAATATTATAAATTTATTTTATCATTTTCCAGTCTATCAATTTCTTTTTTGAGCTCATTTATTCTGTCGTCAATATTTATCTCTTTTGCTTCTATAATATCCTCCATTGTCCATTTTAGCCCTTCGAGCTCTTTGAGGGCCGAAAGTAAAGAGGCCCCTTTAAACAAAATGACAACACCGGTTTTAAATTTTATTTCAAATGTTTTCAAAAAATTATTCTCCTTTATTGGTTTAAAAGTAAAGGCCCCCGAAGGGGCTTTAAAAACTAATTACTTTGCAACTGTTTTTCAATTTCATTTAACCTTTTTAAAAGCTGTTCTTTTTCTGAAAGAAGGGCCTCCCTATCTATGGACTCACTTAATGTCTTGACATCCCATATGCTTTCATCATATGTTTTTTCGTCGATAATGTTTTTATATGTTTCAAGACGAAAAGTAGCTCCCTTTTCAACAATTGTTTTATAATATCGGGCCGATCCTCCTGATCTGATATTCCCTGACATTTTAATGATACCGTCACAAACTTTAGCCCCCGTGTCCCGACCTCTTGCATATGCTACCGGACACCCTGCAAAGTTTACGGAACCTGTCATTTCTTCAATTTCTTCTTTCGCAGTAATCTCAATTTTGACTTTAGGTTGTCCCGGATTATATCCATAGTGTTCTTTTAATAGACCGTCAATGAGCTCTTTTGCTTCGATAGAAACTTCCCAACAGGACCCTGACCATTTTGCTGTAGAAACTGACTGTTTTAAGTCAGATACAAAATTTTTATTGTAAGGGGTGTAGATTTGTAGTTTTTCTTCTTTTTGTTCAACTTTGATATTCATAATCATTCTCCTGAAATTTTAATTTAATTTTAACGCTTACATAAAGCCCCCGAAGGGGCCGAGTGTAGGGGTTAAAACTTAGACAAATATTTTTGTATTGCATTTACAAAGTCGTTTTTACACCATACTTTATCATTTTCTATGCCGGGGAAAACCGCATTAGAAATACAAACTACAGGGCCGCCGAAACTGTCCGCATACATCCAAGTTCCCTCATGACAATAACTGTAATAGTAATCACTAAAACCTTTTCTTTCCACTACAACACCAAGTGAAATCTTTTTTTTTGTTATTCTTTTTTCCATAATTGTTCTCCTTGCGTTTTATGGCCGCCGCCTTATTTATACATACAATATAACAACTTGTCTTATCTTTGTCAAGTCTTTTCTCACTTTTTTTAAAAAAAATCATTTTTTTTTATCCTTGACAAAAATAAACCTTTGTTCTTATTTATGTTTATATAACGAAAAATGAGGCATTGTAAATGCAATTATTAAAACTATACAAAGAAGAAGATGGACGAACAATCTTTTTGAAACTTGACGACATGCAAAAGGGCAAAAGGGCAGGGATCGGAGAAGTCAGAACCGGTAAAGACGGTATTAAAAGGAAGAAAGTCGCCGAAGGGAAATGGGTTCCCGTAACTGAATCAAAAGACAAAAAGCCCGAAAAAACCAAAGACTCTAAAGATAAAGACAAGAAAACAATCCCTGATAAACAAAAAACTCAACTGAGAGGGATTTTCAAGAAAATAGCAGAAATGCTTGCTGACGCAATGTCAGGAAAAGACACAGTAACTCCAGCCGGTCAGGCAATTGAACAGACCGGAGAAAATATCAAAAGGAAGAAGAAAATTGAGCCAAAAAATAAAGATTGAAAACGGTATAGAAATCAAGTGTCCGCATTGTAAATATAATAAAACTATTTGTATAAAGAATGATACTGAATATCTATTTATAAATGTTTACAATGTACACATAAAAAATACCCCGAATGGGCAAACGATAACAGCCAAATGTCGCAGCTGTGACAAAGTTATAAATATAGCTTGACATAATTTTTTAAAAAAAATAATATGTAAATAATCCACGTCTTATCTACGGAAAACATGTTTAAAAAATTTGAGGTAATAATACATGCTTTTCCACGTTTACGGATTGGACATAAAACCACTACAAAAAGCAAATGACAAAACTGTTTTTGTCGATATTGTCGCCAATCATCTGACAGAAGATGAAGAGGGTGAAATAATCCTGAAAGAAGCCTTTGATGATCCCACAATGAAAAAATTTATTGATGTGGGTGTCATAGAATATTGGCATGAATCCAGAAATCCCCGACTTACAAAAGAAGAAAAAAACCAAGCTCTGATGGGCAAGCCTGTAAGTTATCGGTGGGAAGGCGGAAAACCCATAGTTACCGCAGAGCTAACAAAAAGCCATCCCCGAGTACAAGAGATGTTACCTCACCTTGAGGCAAATAACCCATTGTATGCGGCAAGTGTCGGAGGGTCCAAAATGGTCCTTGAAGTGGCAAGCCCCGAAGGACAAAAAAAACGAGTTATCCCTCAAATAAAATTTGATCACCTTGCTATTGCCCCCCGAAACTCTGTAATAAACAGAGAGCCTGGCGTAAATGTAAAGCTATTAAGGAAGGCAAACGATTTGTGCCTTGAATTTGATAACATGGACACATTTATTTCTAACGCTCCGGCACTTATGCAAAAAGAAGAGGCATTACACAAGGCTCTCCTTGCTCCTGAATCAGTATCGGATCTTTACGAATCCCCCAGCGGTGTAATTGCCAAACAAGACCTTGAGAAATCAGTTTCAAAATTAACGTTAAATGAAGATGAAACATTGTTACTGATAGAAACATTAATGCGTCTAAATAAAAATGAAATTCCAACAGATAAGGATCAATTCTTAAATCTGTTTGAAAAAATAAACAAGCGTAGTACGGGGGATAAAATTTATTCCCTTATAACACAATACAACAATAAAAGGAGCATGTAACATGACAAAAGAAGAACTGTTACAAAAAGGATTTTCTCCGGAAGAGGCGGAAAAAGTAGCACAAGCCTTAGACGCTCAAGCGAACAATGAGCCCGAAAATCCCCTTCTTGCTCTAAAAAAGGAGCTGGACCTCTCTAAGGCCAAGGCTTCGGAAGGGGATGACGAACCGGATAAGGAAGGAAAGGACGACGATTATAACCCGGAGTATATGGAAAAAAACATGCGGCGTTATATGAAAGAAAACAAGAAAGCCTGTGCTAAAATGATGAAAGAAATGGGCGATTATTCAGAGGACATGAAAAAAGCTCTTGAAGATTTTGACGAAGATGGCGACTATCTTCTTGAAACAAAAAATCTTGCCCCCTTCATGGAGACCTTTACAGGAATAACACCGGTACTGGAAGGCATGGTAAAGGCAATCGTCAATATTAATGAGGAGCTTACTATGGTCAAAGGTCAAAACGAAAAAACATTTGACCTCATGCAAAAGGCCGCAAGTGTTACAGCGGATCAAGCTGAAATTTTTCAGAACCTTAATCAAGCCATGTCTAAGTCTAACGGCAGGAAAGGCATAACAGGAATGCAGGCCCCTCTACAAAAGGCCGCAACACCACAAGGGACGATTACCCCAGAAGCTAATAAGCAGGTTCTTACATCCTTGATGAAGGCTGTAAAGCAAGGAATTCCCGGAGCTGATGACATGGTTGTAGTTTTTGAGTCCAGAGGTAAAGATGTGAATAAAATACCTCCAGATACTCGACAAAAAATAGCAAATATTATAGAACAACTGGAGGCCAAATAATGAATGAAGAAATTTTGGCTCTTTTACAAGGAACAGGCGGTCTGTCTGACAGTCAAAATGGTATAGACTCAATGTCTTTATCTCAAGTTCAGGAACTTTCAAAAGCTCTTTTGGCCCCTGAGTCCGTAAACGCATTATATCAAGATGCAGGCGGTGTTATTGCCAAGCAAAGTCTTGAGAATACCCTTGCCAGTCTGACTCTAAATGCAAATGACTTTACTTTTTGGCAGGATGTCAACAAAACAAACGCAAGTAGTTCTGTGCATGAGTTCGATCAAGAGACCGGTTCCGGCATAAGTGACGGAGGGTTTGTTAATCAAATGGAGAATCCTGAATTCAGAGACCCCGATTTTGAGAAGAAAATTGTAATTATGAAGTATCTGTCAGAGGGTTGGACCGTCGGAGATGTAGAAATGAATGTTGCATCTATTATCGAACGAAAGGCATTTGCTCAAAAAGCCGCAATGCTGAGGCTTATGCGTAACGTGGACATGGCTATGTATAGATCAAATTCTGCATGGGTCCCTAAAGCGTTCGACGGCCTTGAGGCCACTATTGCCGGTCAATCGTCCGATCAGGTAAGAGACCTGAGAGGCGGAAACTTGACCATGAGCGTTTTCAATACATCGGCACAGCTCATAATGGAAGGAAATGGACAGCCTGACAACAGTAGAGTTTATATGAGTCCCGCAGCTGTGACAAACTTGCATAACATCATCGAACAGTCCGCAGAAGGCCAATTGGTACGTAAAAACACCACTATGGGAGCAGCCGGTCAGACAATCGGTGGTAACATCGGCAGAATCATGACAAGTTTTGGTTCGATGACTCCGAGAATTGACAAGCTTCTTGGCCTGAGTTATGAGGCCCGAGGTGTACCGGTATACTACGACAGAAACACTGGAACAAGTAAAGAGGGAGCTACAAGCGAAAAGGCTCCGAGCATTCCTACTGTGACCCTTGCTAATAATACCGGCGTTACCGGATCTAATTTTAGTGCGTCAACCACAAGACCCTCCGGTGTGAAATACAACTACAGGGTTGCGGCAATGAACGAGTATGGTCGCTCTGTTGCAAGTGTATCGGTGGAATCCTCAGCGGCTGTGGCAGCAGGTGGGGCGATAACCCTAACCATCACACCAAATCAACTTGACGCAGGGTCTAAGCTTCCTACTTGTTTTGAAATTTATTCAGAAAAAGTTTCAGGCTCAGGGGACTTTAAATATCTGTATACGGTTCCGGCAAACAGTTCAAACTCTTTAACTGCTGTAACGTATCAGGATAAAAACGACTATATACCCGGCACTGCAAGGATGTTCATTGTGGATCAGACAACAGCCGGAGAAAGTCGCTGTATGGCAATGTCTCAGCTTCTTCCTATACACAATGTAAACTTGGCAAAAATCGGACGATTTGAACAGGGTTTAATCAATCTTTATGTCGCTCCGATTTACTATAGGCCGAATGTATTAATTGAGATACGAAACATTGGAATTGAACAAGCCAGACAGAATATTTATAATATTGTATAAGGTATAAAAAATCATGGCAGTATATAGAGCAGAAAATCAATCCCCTTTTGAAATAAATCCGGATGTCAGGCGGCATGTTAATCAGGTTATCTTTAGCGGGACCGATCAATCGATTAAAGTAGAAAGCGGTTTTTTTATGCTTGAATTGATTGTGGTTCCTTCCGGAGAAACAGTCACATTGACAGACGGAACAGGAAGGGCAATGATCAGCGGTTTGACCGGTTTCAGTCAAGAGCATTCACCCATGAAATGTGAAAAGGGCTTGACTATAACCGGAAACGTAGAGATTGCGAAAGGGTTTGAAGTTCCCGGAGTGCTGATATGATTTTGGAATTAACGCAACAGGAAAAGGCACAATTTGCTCAGTTACTACCTGCGCAGGCATCGCTTTCAGAACTGATGCTTGTGCGGAGTATTTTAATCAAGACACAACTATCAGAAAGTGATGTTGTGTCTATAAATAATCCTGATTTGATTAAGATTGAATTTTCACAGGATGAAATTAAATTCCTTTTACAGGAAATTAATTTAAGAGATAGCACAAGGCAATTGCCTTTTGCTTCTCTTGATCTTATCCTGAAAATAAAAGAAATTGAAAGTCAGGTTTCAACTCAAATAATGGAGGAAAACAATGGCTAAACCAAAAGGCCCTTTTGACACAAGTTTTGGCAACCCCGGTTTACAGGTCTTGCAATGGTTCCAGGAGAATCTGCCCCCTGAAAAGGTTGCAGAAATAACATATACAAAAGAATTCGCTGTCACGGCGGACGCAACCGGAGCTCTGGAAATTACAGGCGTTCCGCTGAATGCACGAATAATCGGCGCAAGAGTAATTTGTACCGCTGCAAATGCAAGCGGAACATTGCAACTCAGAACGAATGCAACAACACCGGTCGCGATAACTGATGCAATGATTTGCGCAGTTGACAAGGTTGTAGTTTATGCCGGTACGATTGACGATGCTGTAACGACTGTAGGCGTAGACGGATTACAGGTTATTTCAAACGGCGCAGATGATCGAGGGATTATCCTAATCGAATACAAGGTATAAAACCACATGAGTATTTGTCAAGAAACAAGAGTCGGATTTGCTTTTAACAACCCCGACACTACAAGTGATTACCATGCCCCCAGATGGGGGCTTTTGGTATCTTACGACGAATTGCGGTTTGACGAAATGTTCGGAAACGCTTTGATCGCCGAATCTGATAGTCAGGTAATTACAGACGATCAGCTTTTAGATTATGCAAGAGTTGCAATTGCATATTTGGAAGAAAGACTTAATATTGATATTTTACCCCGACGAATACGCTTTCAGGATCCTATTGGAGAGGATGGAAATGAGATCCCCAGACTTGATATAGCTAATGAAGACGCAGCCTACACATCTCAAATGACCGTAAAACAAAAAGGTGATTTATATATCCGTGAAGAGGGCTATCCTTATTTACTTACACAAGCCCGTCAGGAAATGCGTATAAAGTTACGCAGGCGGCCTCTGAGAAATGTATTAAATGTAAACTTTGTTGACCCATACCGAGGCTCTACAATCATTGATTTAATGCCGTACAGAATGGAACGAAAAGGATTTTCTTCTGTGTGTAATTTTAGACCGAGACACTCAACAACCGGAAGCAGTCGGTTTTTATATATATGGAACAATTTTTTGGTAATGCCTTATTTTAAAAATTTAAGAGATATAATTAGAATTGATTACGAAACAGGCTATGAAAATTGTCAAACTGTCCCTGATGAGTTCCGAAATATTGTTAAAAAATTGGCAGCAGTAACCCTGATGAATATTTACGGCGACGGAAAACTTGCCGCAATTGCCAGCCGGTCAGTTAACTTGAACAACGTCTCTGAGTCTATCAATACAACATTGTCCGCAACAAGTGCCACATTCGGCGCAAGGATAATGCAATACAGAAAAGAGATTAAAGAGTGGTTTGACGTAAATACTCAAAAATACAGCAGAACTCTAATCGGGCGGTTGGGATGATAAAACAAGAATTTTCTCAGGGAAAAAATAAAATCCGGATCGAAACCGCTGAATCAATAGAAGAAATGAAAAACGGTCAGCCTCAAACCTGTTTTTTTGTAAATGGAAAACAAGTCCCGAGTTATCAAGACCTTGTTAAGTTTATCGTCACAGAGACTCAAAAAAATAAAGAGACATTTATTCCTGAAAATTTAATCGACCACAGACAGAAATTAATCGAAAATCAAAAAACTCAGACCAGAGAATTTTTAAACCGTATCCAAAGAGAAACAAAGGCTAATATTAACCCTAACGATTTTTTAAAGGGCATAAATGATATAACAACAAAAACCGATATAACCGGCGTAAGGATCGTTGAGTAATGGGCCAGAATGCTAACATAGGACAACAGGCGGCGGTTACAGTTTTTGGGAATCCTGAATCTTTTATTAAGCTGATTACAAACCACGGCGTTCTGTCAAAAATAAAACAAGCTATGATTTGTCCTTGTGCGGCGGACAATTCGGGATCTGTTGATTATTTTTGTAAAATATGCAAAGGAGACGGCTATGTCTATCGACCACAACGGCGTTTTTTGGTAACTGATGAAAATAGCCCCTCTTGCGGGGATAAGATTTATCCTTTCAGAACTCCGATCCTTGGAGTTGAAAAAGTTCAGGTCGTAGGGGCTGAGAGCCAGTGTGGAATCCGTGACATTGAAGTTGACTCGTTTACTGATACTGAAATAATCCTGACAGAAGAAGTGAGCGATATATTTAAAAAACGAGTTACATATTATTTTGATGGTTGGACATATGTTGAATCAGATAAATTGACAGTTGACGCAGACAACGGCCTGATGTACACAAATCAAAATGTTTTTGACGCAGGTTATCAAAGCAGTAACCCTCTAAACGCTTATGCTGATATTACCCGAGTAGTAAAAATTTGGAATATAGACACCGAACAGGAAATCACTAATTATACATTTGACGGACGTACAATACAGACAAGCGAAACAATAGAACCTGATAAAATGTACGCTGAATATTATTACGCAGATTTGACACAAATAATAGCGGGGGATATTGCCAATAAAAACGACTCAGAGGACTGGACACATGCTCTTCAATCCGGTCAAGTAAAAATGTCTCTTTACCCCTTTTGGGATGTCACGATAGGGGATATTATAATTTTAACCGGGTCCACTCTCTGGAGAAACGAATCTTTAACACATAGAGGGGATTTGGACCGGTTATTTGAAATTGAAATTTTTGAATTAAATGATGTAATTTTGGGATCAGATGGGACAGTATACAACATAGGGGTTGACTATATCTTACAGGACCGAAATATTAAATGGATCTCAGACAATAAGCCCAACTTAGACACAACAATATCAATCAGGTACGGGTATAAGCCTTCATATATTATTTTTGAGGATAACCCCGAACCAAATAATCTTGAAAACAAGGCATACCCTAAAACGGTACTTGCGAAAAGCTGGACAAAGACAGACAAAAAAAATATTACGGACTTGATAAACTAATGGCTGAGATAATAACAAAATACTCTGATTATGCGATTCAATCGATTGAATTTTTTATTCAAAAAATCAAAGATGAAATGATTATCAGGGATCTGCCAAATTTAACACATGGTCGAGTTGAAATTGTTCCTGTTTTAAAAGAACATCCTTTAGTTGTCTTGACTCAAAAAGTAGTTAATAATCAGACCCGAAGTGCTTCCGATCGTGAATCCGGAGTTTTGCCGAGCATTGCGGTACTTCCCGGCAATATGCCCCCTGACGGCTTTACCTTTTCAAAAAGCCCCAAAACTGAAATAATTGAGGATGAATATATAAACGAACTCAAGGCCCTTTTAGATTTGTCAGATAAAGAAATACAGCAACAGGGGTTAATTACAAAAAAACAAATAGAGTTGATTTTATCGGCATACAAGCGAGCCCCTGAAAAGGGCATGCTCCTTGAGACAAAAGAATATCACAGAGATGAAGAAATAAATATTTCAGTATGGGCAGAAAGCGCAGATATAACAAATCTGTTGACAATTTTGATTGACTCTGTTTTAACCGAAATACAGATCGGAGATCCAGGAGACAATTCAGCAATAAAAAAAATGTCCATTAAGGTCCACAGAGGACTGAATAATATAAGATTTGGAAGAACTCTGCACGGCACAGAATTCTCCTTGACCTTTTTAAATACATTTGTTAATTATGTAGTCAAATTAGATCCGAGAGTAACAGACGTAGAACATGATTTTACCTTTAGAACACCGGGAGACGACAATGAACATTAAATTATATTTAGCCAACCATTCACCAGCTAAAAATCTTGACAGCATTATAATCAATTGGTACTGTCAGGGCGATAACAAGAAAATGAATAATGACCAAAAGTCAAAAGAAGAGTGGGACGGGATTATCAGCAATTTTTTTGGTGAAACCGAAAAGGATAGGCAGGATGCCCCTAAAAAAACCATTATAAAGGAAGAAAACCCAAAAGAAAACAAAATGATAAAAGAAAAGCTCAAAGAAAATAAACCAAATTCAAAAATAAAAACGGAGGCATAAAAAATGGCTGTTATATATGATTTTGCTGGGCGCAGAATAGCAGAGCCCGGAGTATACACAAAAAGACTCTTTCCCTCTGATCAGGGAGCAGGGGCGGTCACGGGTATTGCTGTCATTATGGGAGAGGCGGCAAGGGGCGGTGTCCCTTTTGATGCCTTTGAAGACGTAAATGATTGCATAAATATTTTTAACGATCAAAATCAGGCTTTAAGTATTTTGGGCGGAGGCGATGCTTATTATGGAACCGAGTTTTATTTAACTCCAACAAAAGAGGACTTTGGGACTCCCAGTGTAGCCCGTGTTCTTATTGTTAACCAAATGGAACAGGCTAAAACAGAGTTAAAAAACTCTACAACTTCTATTATAGATATAAAAAACAATATTTGGGGTGTTGACGGGAATACCACAGGTATAAAAATAAGTTCCGGAACTAATGTGGGCCGAAAACTTGATATTATATACAGAGGGGCCTCAATCCTTGACAAAGACGATGTCAACCTGTCACTATTTGAAATACAATACACCGGGGCAGGATCGGCGGCAACGATGACAATTGATGCCACAACCCTGTCAACAACAGTCACAGGAACGACCGGGGAGGATTTAGCATTAACACTTGCTGACTTTTCTGATCTTGGCAGTCTAATAAATTTTATAAACACCCAACCCACATACACCTGTACACTAACCGGCAAAAGTGACGAATTTACAACTATTTTTGATGCCGTAACCGCACAGGATATAAAAACAAGCGCATATGAAGCGTTAGCGATTGTAGAGGCTATAATCAGACAAATCAATAGTATTCCTGATTTAACTGCCACATTGCACACCGGATCAGCCCGACTTATCCCGGATAACCTTACAGATTATCAGTTTTTTACAGGCGGAAGTGTCGCAGCCGCAACAACTCAAGACTGGACTGATGCGCTTAAAAAATTAGAGGATTTCAACCTCAATGATATAGTTGTCATGTCAGGATCTTCAACAATTCAACTACTAGTTGAGGATCATTTAAGGCGCATGAACGACTTACAGGTTAAGCAATACAGGCAGGCCGGAGCAGGTGCGGGAAGCGCAACAACTACAAAGGCCGCAAGACTTGCAGAGATCAAAGCCTTAAATTCTGCTTATTTTGAATACTGTGTTACGGGATTTGAGAGACGGGATTATGTCAATAAGGTAGAAAGTAAATATTTTGAACCTTATTATCTTTATGCTCTTATTGCAGGGTTCAGGTATTCAAATAATGTTGGAATGGATCTGCTTTTTAAATATTTGAATGTGTCTAAAATCGATGTCTTGGATAGACAAGACCGAGACGATTATAGTATTGCCGGGGGAACTTATCTGCTTAAAAAAGTTAACTCAAGCAATATTTCAAACTTTCAAATCCAGTCTAATAACACTACATTTCAAGGCAGTCAGCCAACACGGACAAATCCGGCGGTTGTCTATGAAATAAACGTACTTACAAAAGACTTTGAGGAGCAAGTTGAACAGCAGATCAGGCAGCTTGACACAGTCGCTAACAGTGTAATAATATCAACCATTCAAAACTGGATAACTACTATACTTTTTCCGAGGTATAGAGATGATTTTGGATGGATCACTGATGGACCAGATGGTCAAAAAGCATTCGATAATGTTTCGTTTACACAAAAGGGAGAGGTTTTTACTGTTACAGCCACACTGACAATGTCAACCACTCCGAGATTTGTGTTTAATTTCTTGACTTTTATAACACCGGGACAAAATATATAAGGAGGTCTAAAAAATGGCTTTTAGGACAGGCGGTGAACCACAAGGCCCGATAGGATCGGGCATAGATAGTTTTTTGATGCAGGATAACACAATTCTTGCATATACCACAGACCTCTCTATTTCAGAGGACTATATGCTTGAAGGTATCCAGACTTTAGGATATTACGGTTTTAGGGAAATCCTTTCTCTGGGATATGATGCTAATATGACAATGGGTACATTTCTACTTCGAGGTGCAAATGTCGCAGGTAATTTGTCCCTCCCCGGTTGGCAGCCGGACGGGACTATCAATATAAATAATGCAGGTCGGTATACATTTACAATTTTAGACGTACACACGTTAACTGTGTTGCTGACCGTTATGGGTGCTCAATACGGCGGCGGAGACTTGACCATTGCGCAGGGTGCAATTAACAACAGGCAGACGCGTTGGAGAGCCCGGATGGTCGTTCCCGGCCTTGCAACAAGTTAGATAAATATTAAGGAAGGTGCAAACACCATGAAATTAATTAAATCATTACTATTTTTTATTTTTAAAATTAAGACAAGACTTTATGAGATTAAAATTGATAAAGAAAATAAAACATTGTTAATTTTTTCTTTATCAAGTCAAGAGGTTTATACTGTTGGACAATTAGAAGATTTTTCAGAAGATTTTTCAACTATATTTCAATCTTTTTTTGAAAACAAAAACATTGAAGTATGTGTTTTGAATGGACCGATTGATATTAAAACTATAACACAAAAAAAGGAACTAAAGACAAAATGAATCTACTAACTCCAGAAGAGAGGCAAAAGACTGTAATAGTGCAGGGACTTAAATTCGTAATTGATTTTATATCCCCTAAAAGACAAATATTAATTTCAAACAGGAGGGCTCAGTTACAGGGAGGTATATCAATCGATGCCTTGACTCAATCAGATTTTGATCTGTATAATGCCATTGCAACAGTTGACATCTGCTCAGACAATTTAAAATGGCCCGAAGGGTTTCCACAATCGAGCTGTGAAGATTGGGACGATGAGGACTTAATCTTTGAGCTCTCAAAAGAAATTTACAAATTTGCAACCGACATGAAAAGCCGGTTAAAAAAAAATAGACTTAGTACAGGAAGCAACGGACAGTAAATATTTTGTTGACGGCTTCATGCTGAAACATTTTGGGATTTGGCCCGATGGGGTAGATAAAAATGATTTACTTGGCGAACAGAAAATCTTTTTGATTTACCTCATGGGGGCGATCCCGAATATGGATCAATGGTCAGTACAAGTTGACTATGAAGTAGAGTCTAAAAAAATTAACTCGATGAGTCCAAATGACATTGAAATTTCAAAATCTGACATTGACCTTGCTAAACTTCAGGGCAAAGAGATTGACGAAATTAAACAAAAACGCTTAAAAGAAGCAAAACAAAAAGAACTCAGAAAGCTAAATAAAAAATACGGGATTGAAACTGATGAGCCAAAAGAGCCAGAACCGGAAACAGCAGATCCCGATATAAATGAGCAAATGAAACAAAGACAGAATGTTTTGAATATGCTTAACGGGAATAGACCGGTTTAAGGATAATTTTTTATGGATTATAACATAAAAGTAAAATATGAACAGACCGGTAAAAGGGCCGCAGGGGTACGGCAACAAGCCGTAAAAGCAGCGCAGAAAGCCGCACAACGTGGACCGGGAAAAGCAGGGCAGCAACGGGGCACAGTTGCGCAGCAATCCGTCCGTCAAATGAAAACTCTTACCACAAGTATAGATAAGCTTATTGTCTCCAATAGAAAACTTGAGAATGCAATTCGATCACAGAGTGGAGGGGGCGGTGGGCCTATTAGACCCGGACCACTCAGGCGTGGAGCTCCGAGAGGTGCAAGCCGTCTATTTGGAGGTGCGGCAGGATTTGGTCGCATGGGCGCAAGTATTCCCGTTATAGGCGCAGGAATTGCAGCCCTTGGTTTTACCATTCAAAAAGTAAATCAGATAGGAAACGCATATATTGAACTTGCCGGTCAGCAGCTTAAATCTGTGGGAGTCGGAGGCTTTAGGGGGGGGCGTGGCATGTTTACCGGGGCTGAACTTGGCGCAGGGATGAAAGCTTTCTCTATGGCAACCGGGGAATTTTTAGACCTTTCAAAAAAGAGTAAAAAAGAGCGAAAAAAAGAACAGGTGGCTTTAAAACCTACCCTTGATTATACTACTATTTTCGGACTTTCTCCCGAACAGGCACTAGGACAAAGAGGGCTGTTTAAAAGGGCTGGAGCTGAAAGGGGCTACACCCGGACCGTAGAACAGGCGGCGGGAATGGGTATTCAAACCGAACTCCCGACACTCATGGGGGCAGTAGCCGGACAACTTGAAGAAGCTGTTAAAAACGGTGTCAATTCATCAAGTATTGCAAACGACATGGGCCGGGAAGTGGCAAGCTTAACCCTTGCAACAAATACAAAGTCTGTAGATGCTGCCATGAACATAATAAGAGGGTTCAAGGGGGTCAAAACTCAATTAGGCCGGGGGAAACTTGGAAGCCTTGAGGGTATGTTTGCAGCAAAAGCAACCCGAGAGATGTTAATGGAGCGGGTCACTGATATATCCAAAGTCGATATTTTGGACAAAGAAGGTAAAAGAATAGGCGAGACAACCGGAAGGGAGCGGTATTTAAGCCGATTGCAAAAAGAGGGTGTGATCAGTAAGGCGCAAAGGGAAAAAATGTTGAACCTTGGACCGGGTGCGACATTTGAAGATATTCAGCGCACAATTGGCGGAGCCGGGGCCTTGACTCTTTTCAAAAAGCAAGCCCTTGAAGCAAACCCGGCAACAATGATGCGGCGCACAATTCAGCAGGTACAAAAAACATACGGAGCAACTCCAGAGGGCTTTCAAAGGTTTTCTGCTGTGGCTGATCAAATGGGATGGTCGGGGAATGTTGAACAATTACGGGCCGTATGGCAGACAGGGCTCAGGGGAGAGCCTAAAGACGTCGAAGGCGTAGGCCGTAAAATAATATCCGAAAGGGCAAAAGGGGTAAAAAAATCAGCCGCAGGAATGGCCCGTCGTAGACAGATCAGACGGGAGGATTTGGTAATGACTTATGGCGATTCTTTCGCAAGAAGTGCTGAAAATATGGAAGTAGCAATGATAAATTTGGCAAAAACGACCTTGCCCTTCGCAAATGAGGGAATAAAAACCCTTGGAACTGTTACCGGTGAATTGGCAAAAGGAATGGGAGAACTTGTCAAGCTTTCAAAAGAAGTAAGCAAAGAAGGCGGGGTCGGAGGCTATATTGGAACTGCGATAGGTCAAGCCATAAAAGACACACTACCTGCATGGATGGGCGGTACACCTAAAAAGAAAAAAACTGAAAACTTAACGGAATAATATGGAATCTTTAATCTCACTAGACACATTAAGATACAAAAAAAAGATAGTATATAACGCAGGCGTGGAATCCTCTATTGACTATGCAGAGCCTACAACAGAGAAAACAAACACTGTTCAATTATTATTTTCCCCCTTCGGTCTGCCCTTTGTCCCCATAGAGGTTTTAGGATCTGATGTAGGGGATATTATAACAGATATGACATGGACAAAAGACCGCAACAACCCCGGCGGTTTTTTGTCTGTAAGTATTACCCCCGATGCAACAGTAATAAAAGATATTGTCAAAATAATAGACCGGTTTACGGGTAATTTATATAGTAAAATTTGGGGATCTTTAGGCGTAGACTTGGAAGACCTTTTCAAACCTATGACACTTTGTCAATTATGGATTGACGGGTACCATGTCATGACTGGGACCGTGAGATCATGCAAGCGGGGGATGTCAGTCGATGACAAAAGTAAAATGGTCAGTTATGATATTGTGATTGATGAGCTTGGCAGTATTTATACACAAAACATTTTATCTTTAGACACAATTGTCGCTGATGGGATGCAAAAACAAATTGCTGATGCGATAAAGACAGCCTTTGACCTTGTATCACAAATAAAAGGTGTGTCAGTTGCCACAGGAATCCAAATGCTTATTGAAGCATTCAAGGTCACAACCTTAGCTCAAAGGATGACATTATCAGATGGATTCCCGCTTTTTTTAAGACTTATAACCGCCCCAAACCCTTTGGGCGGAATTGCTAGCCTTTCCTATGCCCGAAATATGATTTTTGATTCAAGCATGTTTCAACTCTCAGGCGGTGACTCGTTTTGGGACTTTTTAAAAAATTTAATTCCTAATCCTTGGATGGAAATGTACACCGAGTCCGGAGGCCGGACAATTGTAACGGAAGCAATCGGAGCCCCTACTGTAATGTTGCCGGGGTTTAATTACCTCATAGCCCGATCAGTCCCTTACTCAAACCCTTTGATAGGGACTGTCAATCCTGTTCATCTGCCGTCAATTCTGGCCTTTGATTTGACCGCAATACAAATGCTTTTAGGCGGGGATTTTGTTATAATTACCGACGATGATATATCCGATAAGCAGTTAGGATATGACTCAAGCAACCAGTCAACCGTGTTCCATACCCGTTATGCAAGTAAGGGAATGTCAGGGGCGCAGGATTTAACCGACAAGGGCATTAAGAGTGTAGGGCCTCTTAACCCCTTTGCAAGCGGGGGGATCGGCACTTTTGGAATCAGAGAAATGTTTCAGTCAATTGACTGCACGAGTCTAACAGGTCTTGGAACGGCTTTAAGTTACTCCGAAAGAATTGCAAAAAATAAACTTGGACTGCCTACACAAATAATGGCTAAAAATGCATTAAGTAATTTACTTGCTGTATGGTTCCGCAATCAATCCCGGTTCCGGGAGGGAACGGTGGTCCTTGCTAAACAAAAACCGTGGGCACGTCCGGGGATGTACTGTTTATATTTACCGTCACTATCCGGGAAAAAAGTTGAAAACCTAAGAGACATAGGAATTTATTATATTGACTCGTTATCTCAGGACCGAAGTATTGAGGATAAAGCGGTTACGGCAACAACAACATTAAATTTGATTCGAGGTGTGCCATTACCGGCGACTTTGGCACAATCGGCCCTTTTACTATTTGACTTTGAAATATTGCCTCCTGAGTCCGGATTGGCAGACGGTGAATATAAAATTTTAAAGGCTGCAAGGGATGCAATAAGCTTAATATGAGACAACGAAAATACAATAAAAACAGGGGTATGGATACCCACACCCGAAATGCTGATAATAATAAATTCAGAAGCGGTTCTTATGATTCTTTACAAATGATTAGTGGTGAAATATCCCTAACTCAGCCTGAGCCCCTTTTTCGTCAAAACATGGTTACTGTCAAGCCGTCAAGAGGTGGATCAATAACAAGTGTGGCCTATCCAGGGGCGTTTTTTGATCCTGTTTCAGGCAATTTACACGGGGCCTATGAGGGGCCTATACCCGGTCAACAGGTGGTTGTTGGATTTGAAAATGGTAACCAGAGCACTCCTTTTGTCGTAAACCGGTATCCTTATCAGGGCCGGGGCAATACTCTTTTTGAAGAAAAATTTACAACTCCGCTGACTAAAAATTTATTTCATTCTACTGATGTCTTAATGGGCCATTTTTCAGGCTCATATATAAGCCTTAATACCGGTGTCGCCCCTTCAACCAAATTGCCGGGAAGTGTAACCATTAAATCCATTACGGATTTAGAAATGGAAAGCAGCACTCGGATTTCATTAAAATCTATTGCAGCAGCGGAAATTGAAAGCACGGTTGTCAAAATAACCGGAACTACAAACATACAGTTAAACGGGAGTACAGACTTTGCAATTAAATATACAGCAATGAAGACCGCATTTGACACGCTCAGGACTGATTTGAATAATTTGGTAACTGCATATAATACACATATTCATATTACAACGGCTACCGTGGGAGCAAGCGCAGTGCCTGGAATAATATCCCCCACAGTTTCAACGGCGATTCCATCAATTGCGGACATGACATCGGCACAAAATCCGACTGTTTTATTTTAAAACTTGACAAAAATAGAACAGTCTTTTTCAATATGATGAGGAGCAAATAATAAATGAATCTGCCTACATTATTTAAACAAATTTATGGAACTTTTGAGTTTTCCGGTCTATACTCCTTTGAATTTGTAGACAAAGACAGGGAAACCATAACGGAAATATTCCTTTTTGCTCCCCCGAAAAGCAAGAATAACACCGAAGGTACACGCTCAAGCATTACCGCAACAGCCGGGAGCAATTTTTTATTAGATGCCGGAAACTCAATTAAGCCTTTTACCCTATCCGGTGAATTGTGGTTTATAAAGGAAGAAAGTCCCGATAATCCGGTAGCCCCGAACCCTGAAAACTTTGAAAATACAATTGACGGTTTAAACGGGTTTTTAGCCCTTAGATGGATGCTTGTAAGATACAGGGACTACACAATGACACGTAATGCTGAGGTGTCAATCCCTTCAAGTTTGACAGGATTAAGCTCTCAAATAAAAACACTATACAAAAAAGTATCTAAACTTGTTAAGGAAAAAACAGGGGCCTTGTATGATGAAATAAAGGTTATTTTCCATGACTACGACATGGAAGATCATTTTTATTGCAGAGTTGCCAACCTCAGCGCAACACAAACGGATTCAAAACTTTATGCGATAGACTACAGCATAGAACTTGAATGCTATGAGCCGGACCTCAGACAAAAATTAACAAGCCCTGAAATTAAAAAAACAACTAATGAACGCCTTGATCTAACAAACACACAATTACAGGAAATAAATTTCTCAGATAGATTGGACAGTGTTCAGGGAGAAATTTCGTCAAATACCGATTTCTTATCTCAGTGTTTAGCCATATCGGACACCATAGATGAAATAAATGAAGAAAGCACGAGCATTCAGTCAGGTCAAACTACGTTCACAGGCCCGATTGTGGACTTGACACAAACATTGCTGACATCAACAAACTCCGCTCTTGATTCTTTAGTCCAAACCTTTTTAACTGAATTTCAAGTCAATTCTTATCAGTCCGGAGATTTGACACTTGATGAAATTTTATCGTTCGATCTTTTGTTTTTTTATAATGCGCTGCAAAAAGTCAAACTACAGGCTCAGGGGCTCAATGGTATTTTGAGATCAAGCATAAATCAGGGAGAGACTCAATATTATCAAAATGCAGATGACTACAGACTGACAACAGAGCAGTTTGAAGATGATAGTAATCGAGTTGAAAATAATACATTTTTCACTTATTATACCGTTGTCGATGGTGACACGGCCCGAAGTGTGGCACAAAAAACATTGCAAGACAGCGAAAAATTTATTGATATTTTAAGAATAAACAATATTTCTGATAATGATTTCACAGATGGAAATTTAATAGGTCAAAATATAAAAATTCCCGCCACTCTTGAAACTTTAAGCCGGGGGGCTGACAACTTTGTTTTTGAAGCTGAGACAACAGACCCGATAAAATTTTTATATGGGACAGACTTAGCAGTTGATGAAAATAAAAACTTACTCCTGTCTACAACAGGGGATCTTAGGGGCCAAACTGGTTTAGAAAATGCCTTTCAAAATGTAGAAAACAGAATACAAAATGAAAAAGGAACTTTGAACGTATTGCGGCCAAACTTTGGAGTATCACCGTTAAACAATTCAAACGCCCCTGTATTGGTTAATATAAATAAGTATATAAATGATTTTATATATCAAATACAATCCGAACCGAGAGTAGAATCCGTGGATCTAAAAACAGATGAAATTAATTGGAGCGGGGAAGTGCTGTCATTATCGGCAGATATATCTTTTATTGGAACAGACGAAACACGAGAGGTAACAACAAATGCCTGATATAATAAAAAATTACACAGCAGAACAACTTTCAAATTTTTACAGAAATAAAATAATTTCTGATAACGTTGGATTGACAGATTTCAATGAAGGAAGCAAAACGCAATCTATAATTGACTCCAATTCTGAAATTGTTTCCAGTATCGCAATGGACTTCAAGGAGGGTTTGGTTAAAGCAATCCCTACGGCACTGTATGAAGGGCTTGGTTTTTCAAAAAAACCGGCTGCCTCTGCGATTGGTTTTATTCGTCCTTACAGATTGCCGGTTATGACTGTAAATTATACCGGAGCCGGGACAAGTGCTGTAATTAATAGCGATGCTTCGACTTTTTCGGCCTCTGTTACCGGGGCGGTTTCTGACAATTTCAGTTTTGATTATACTTCATATCCTACAACAAATAATTTAGTTGAAGCGATTAACACTTTGACTAATTGGACCGCTGCGGTTATAAATAATGCGAGTACAGTTGAAATATTTCAGTATACATCAAAAGAAATAATTGGATCAAAAAATTATAAATATCAAGATGGTTTGGATATTGCCTTAACAAGTGATACAGAAATAATTATCCCCGAAGGGTATTCGGTTACCATCGATGACATAGAAGTTTTAACAACCTCTGAAAATACACTCCTTGCCGGAGAAACAGGAGTACAGTGTGCGGCACGGGTAGTGCTTCCGGGGTTGGACGGGAATTTAAAAGTGAATGCAATTGACACTTTTGAAGGAAAGGGTTATATTAATTCAGTCATCGAAGGCATATCATATGCCATAAACGATTCGTCTTTTTCGGGCGGAAGACTGGAAGAAACTGAAATTGAGAGAGCTCAAAGATTTGTTGAAACCATAAACGGTTTAAACGCCGGGACAAGGTTGGGCATTATATCCGCAATAAAGGCCATTCCTGATGTCAGATCAGCCGATCTACTTCCTGCCACTCCCACAAAAGGGACCAATACTATTTTAGTCGATGACGGTACAGGTTTTTTAAGTGCTGAATTACAAGCCGAAATAGAAAAAATTCTTGAGGGTGACCCTGACGACATTGTTAATTATCCCGGAAAAGAAGCTTACGGCATGGATTATCCAATTACTGTACCGACATTAATTGATGTCAACATAGGTGTTGCTATTACTCGACTCCCAACAATTGACGTTGATCTTGATGAGATAAAAATTGATGTTCAATCTGCAATTGAACAATATATAAATACTCAGAAAATAGGGGCTGATGTTTTGGTCTCTGAAATAATACGAGTATCAAAAAACAGTAATGCTGCGGTGTACGATATTACAGTAAACACCCCTTCTGATACAATTTCTATTGCCGGATCGGAGCGAGCTCAAACCGGAGTTGGAACCGGGGGCACGGTTTCCGTGACTGCATCAATAGCAACAAGTATTTAAGGATTAAAAAAAATGTCAATACCTGATAGAATCAATAATAATCTTCAAGTTGTATTAAATAAAGATAATGAAATATATAAATCTGTTATTGCTGATGAATCCGGATTTGAACCGGATCCGCCCTTGACGTGGGAAAATGTTTTCACGGGATTTGAGAGCGGTAATTTTCAGGATGTCGCCTACGGTAATGGCAACTTTGTAATGGTCGGAGAAACGGCTCAGATTTTAGTTAGCCCTGACGGGATCGATTGGACATATATTGATGTTTACAGCCCCCCTGATCCCTTTGGAGTCCCTTTCAGCACTACTTTTGAACGTGTAATTTTTGGGGGAGGTCAATTTTTAGCTTGTGGTTGGTTTTTGGCTGCCGAACTTGCCACAAGTCCCGACGGGATTACTTGGACGCGCCAAACTCTTAATTTGCCTCCCGGCTTTGCTGTATTCGGTCGAACATCCCATGCTATAGCATATGGAAATGGAGTTTATGTGCTAACAGCAAGACTTGGCAACATTGCAACAAGTCCAGATGGGGTTAACTGGACGGCAAGAACGGCCCCGAATGAAACGAGCATTTATTCTGCTTCTTTTGAAAATGGCCTTTTTTTGATAGGTAATAACAACGGGGATATTTCCACAAGTCCCGATGGAATAAACTGGACCGCTTATCAATCTATGGATGGTTTTGGCGGGTCAGACTGGGTCCGGGATATAACTTTTGGCAATGGACTTTATGTCACAGTCGGAGACAATGGAAGCCTTTCAACAAGCCCGGACACAGTAAATTGGACCGGTCGAACTTCAAGTTTTGGTACAAGTGACATTTATTCAGTCAAGTTTATAAACAATACCTTTATCGCAACCGGGGCAGGAGGTCAAGTCGCAACAAGTCCCGACGGGATTACTTGGACACAAATAAATAATAATCATTCGCCTTCAACGATTGTCACAGGGCTCGCCGTGGGAGAGGGCCTCTATGTAACATCCGGACGGGGCGAGCCAATATCAATAACAGAAGATCTTGTTAACTGGGTTTTTAGATTAACCAGATCCCCGCTTGGTAAAAAAGTAGCTAATGTTGCATATAGCGATAGAGACAACTTATTTTTGATTACCAATGGGAGAGATTTAAAATATAGCCCCGACGGTATCAATTGGAGTGATTCGATTCAGCCGCTTGGTCCGGGAGAAACCATATATACTGGATCCGTGACGCTTGGAAACACGGCAATTATCGCAGGGGCAGACGGCAGGCTCGCTACAAGTACAGACGGCTTGACTTGGACTTCCAGAGATCCGGGATTTGGTGTTTCAGGCATTTTTTGCTCTGAAACACAACAGATAGTTGACACACTAATAGCCGGGGCAGACGGCAAATTTGCTTCAAGCTCAGACGGCATTACATGGACCTCAAAAGCAACACCATTCGGGGTTAACTCAATTTTAGCAATAGGGTCAAGCTACGTTTCTTTAGTTTTAACAATAATAATCGGAGGACAAGGGGGTCTATTGGCCACCACTTCGGGACTGGGTGACGACTGGACATTACAGGATCCTCAATTCGGAACTGATAATATAAATGGAATAACCTTCGGGAATAGTATTTTTGTAGCAGTTGGAAACAATGGCAAACTTTCAACAAGCCCGGACGGAGCAACATGGACCGCCCGAACTTCAAGTTTTGGGGTTGATAATATTAACGCTGTAATTTATCAGCCCACAGATGCTCAGTTTGTAGCCGTCGGGAATTCTGGCAAGTTAGCCACAAGCCCCGACGGTATAACATGGACACAGCAGACAACAACTTTTGGAACAACAAATATTAACACTGTGACTTATGGTTTTGCGTATGTAATCGCAGGCGATGAGGGGAAATTGTCTGAAAGCAATGACTTGATAACGTGGACGGACAGGGATTCAAATTTTGTTCTTAAAAACATAGAAAGCATTTTTTATTATGCTTCGGGCGGTCAAAAATATATTTTAACTGGGGAAAATGGCATTTTGACGCAGGCTCCGGCGAGTGATACGAGCTTTTGGCAGGTCCGTGTCTCACAATTTGAAGCTCAATCAATTTCCGCCTTAAATTTTGGAAATAATTTATACATTGTGGGAGGCAATAATGGACGTGTTGTGACAAGCCCTGACAGAATAAATTGGACTTCACGAGATGCCGGGTTCAAGCTTTCAACAATAACAATACTAGGATATGAAAACGGCATTTTTTTTGCAGGATCTACAGCTGGGAAGCTGGCAATAAGTGTTGATGGTGTAAATTGGACACAACAGACAATCTCAGGAGCGGCGTCTATATCTGAAATTGTTTATGGAAATAAAACTTATATGGTAAGAGCTGGGCAAGAAATATTTATTAGCTTGGATCTCTCAACGTGGACTCAACAAAACATTGATTTTGAAGAAGGAACTAATCTTAAAATTTTCAGGGCTATAACTTTCGGTTTTGATATATTTGTCCTTGTTGGATATACCTATGAAATAGTTGCTTTTTTACCAGTCATACTGGAAAGTAAAATAGCAACAAGTCCAGATGGCACTAGGTGGCAATTGCAAGATAATAATTTTGGTACAAGCGGGATTGAATCGGTTCATTTTGGATTAAATACATTCATTGCAGGGGGAGGCAATGGAAAAACAGCAATAAGTTTCGACGGCAAAACTTGGGAACAAAGAACCGGTAAATTTTCAGATAATTTAGTTGAAGAAATAACATCAAGTGGCAGTCTATTTTTAGCAGGTGGGGCAGTTACGGCGATAAGCACAGGAGAGAAAAACCCAGAGTTTTTCAAACCGTGGGATCTTGAAATCGGGGCACTTGCGAGTCAACAAGAGTGGCTAAAAAATATGGGTTTGGAGTTATTAAAACAATTGTCTATTTCAACGGCAAGCGGAGATCTTCTCAAATATCAGCTGGAAAATTTTTTTGGCAGTTTTAAGCTTGAGGGGGAAACGGAGGCAGACTGGGTTTTCCGGACGCAGGCTATTGTTTTAAACCCTAAACTATCAAGAGCAGCCATTATATATTCAATGAGGCCGTACAGCAGTCAGGAACCGGAAGTGGAAAGACCGCAACTCGAAGCTTTTTTCATGGATTATTCTTATATGGATATTCCACTACAAGATGAGGTTGATGTGGGCGGCGGGGAAATTATTTTTGTTTTACCGGCAATAATGGAAGAAACCTCATCCCCATTATTTACAATAAGGGTAATACTTTATGACACACCATCCAGTCAACTAACAACTGTCAGAAACATTCTTGACAGAACTGTAGCGGACGGAATTGAATATCTTTTAACCATAGCAACGACTTAAAAAAAAAGGTGATAAAAAATGACAAGAGATTTAAGAACAGTAAACGGCCAAAAAGGACAACTTGGGGACTCTATAGAAGTCTTCAAACGAATCGGTGATATATCTGTCCGGGACATAGGCGTAAATGATAAAATACAAATGTTTGATCAGGGAAAGGCTCTCATAACCTCCGGGTTAAGAGTTTATGAGAATTCAGGAATGACAGTCACGGTGACCGCAGGAACAGGAGAACAAAGGATACAGGAATCCGGAGACATTACCCCTATAATAAATACATTAGATACAACAATCACAATTGACGCTGCAACCGGAAGCGCACGGGTTGATATAATAGAAGCTCAGATACAAACAGCAGAAGACAAAGACGACGTGTCACAAGTAGCCACAGACAATGGTCTCAAGGTGACTATATCCAACACACCAATAAAACGAGATGTTAAATATTTCTTGAATATTCGGAAACAAACAGACACTACAGATACTACAGCAGCCACAGCGGGCGTTTTGACCGGAACTGTTGCAATTGCATCTACAATAGACCTCAGTACAAAGTATTTAATAAATGTTTCAGATAAAGAAGACGGGAGTTTTATTGAGATAGATTGTCGGGGAGCAGTCCCAAGCGCAACAACAAAGGCCGAAATATTGACAAATATAAACAGCGCACTTTCAAGGACAGCCGCAAGTGTAGGCGGCGGAAATGTGATCGTTTTTACCGGTGATGGGACCGGCGCAGCAAGCACTTTTTCAATTAAAGCCCCCACCTCTGATTCTGAAAAAGATGCTCTTGAGGTTATATTCGGATTATCTATTTTAACAAAGGGGTATAAATACACGTATACCGGCACTACCGAATGGTTTAAACTTGCTGAGATTTCAGTAGGCGCATCAACAACGTTTATTACAGACAGCTTAATCTATAACGTGGACCGAAAAACAGAATGGACAAGTGAATCAGACACAATTTTAGTACAAAATAAAATTTATGATGAAAACCAAACCCGACAGTATGAAACAAGCCAAATAAATGAATTATTGAATTTAATTCAAGCCGATTTGACAGATATGAAGTTCAGAAATGTAAAATATAATGCTGATGGTATAAATTGGACTATTAAAGACGAAAGTTTCGGAACAATTATTTACGATATTAATTATGGAAATAGGGTTTTTGTCGCTGTTGGGGCACTTGGTAAACTTTTTACAAGCCCTGATGGTATTACATGGACACAACAAACCTCAAGTTTTGCGGGTGGGGATTCTATTTTGGGGTGCACCTATGGAAACGGTAAGCACATTGCCTGTGGATCGTCCGGGACAATAGCAACAAGTCCCGATAGCATTACATGGACACAACAAACAAACCCGACTTCCGGGGCTAATAGGGGGTGCGCATACGGAAATGAATTGTACCTTGTTGCAGGATCAAGCGGAGAACTTGCAACAAGTCCGGATGGGATTAATTGGACTGCTCAAACATCTGCTCTCTCTGGAATTTTTAGAGATGCGACATTCGGGAATAACTTATTTATTGTTGTTGGAGCTGGTTTAATAACAAGCTCCGATGGGATAACATGGACACAAAGGACTATATCAATAGCACCACAAGGGGTAGCGTATAGCCCCGAGCTGGACTTATATGTCATCGTAGGTGACACAGGAGGATTAGAAACAAGTCCGGATGGTATAACATGGACTCCCCGGACCTCAAGTTTTGGAACTGATAACATTGAAAAAGTATATTATGGTAACGGGGTTTTTGTTGCTGTTGGAGTAAACGGGAAAATAGCGAGAAGCACCGATGGGATAAATTGGTTTCAACAAAGTTCAAATTTGGGGACTGATTCATTAAACACAATAGCATATGGAGACGGCTTATTTTTGATTGGTAATCAGATTGGTAAAATAGCCACAAACGGATATTACCAGCCCTTACCCGGTACAGACTGGATTTCTCAAGACTCCGGTTTCGGGGCTGATAACATAAACGCAGCGACTTTTGCGCACAATAAGTACATAATCGGGGGAAATGCCGGTAAACTTTTTACAAGCCCTGATGGTATTACATGGACACAACAAACCTCAAGTTTCGGGGCTACAGATATAAGGGGCCTAGTATGCGCAAACAATATCTGCATTGCAAGCGGAGAAGACGGGAAGCTTGCCACAAGCTTGGACGGGATTAACTGGACGCAGCAGACAAGCAGTTTCGGAACTGACATAATTAAAAATGCGGCATATGGATCCGGAAAATTTGTAGCTGTGGGAAATTCTGGAAAATTAGCCACAAGTTCAGATGGTGTGACATGGACACAAAGAACCTCAAGTTTTGGCACTGATAATATATCTAATATTATTTATGGTAAAAACCAATTTATAACAGTTGGGGCAAATGGAAAAGTCGCCACAAGTTCCGACGGGGTTAACTGGACACAACAGACAAGTGGATTTGGGGCTAGTATTGTGCTAAGAGGCGTAACCTATGGAAATGGAATTTATGTTTTAACAGGAAATATTGGCGCACTTGCGATTAGTACCGACGGTGTGACATGGCAGACACAGGGTACAAGTTTTGGTTTAAATAATATAGCAGACATTGTTTATGCAAATGGGCTTTTTGTTGCAGTGTCCGGGAATGGCCTAATAGGCACGAGTATTGACGGCATTAATTGGGAGCTTCAAACTGCCAACATGGGTACAAATTTAATGACAAACCTTGCATTTGGCGCAGGGTTACATGTAGCCGTAGGAAACTCCGGAAGTTTAGCAATTAGCAGATAATGCCAAAAAAAAGACCCTTTAAAAAGGGTCTTTTTTGTTTAATTTACAAGTCTTGTATACCTCCTTGACCTTGCTCCCATGCTTTCGGAGCAGGTTGATCTGTTTGCTGTGGGACTTCGGTCCCGGCCCCTTGTTGAAGAAACTGAGGCAAAGCCTCCCCCTGTTGCTGAGGGGGGGCACTAGGTGCTTGAGGCTGATTCCCTGCTGCCATATTTGCCCCTTGTTGAGGGACAACCGGGGCCGCTCCTGATATAGGCACAGCTTTTTTAACTTCATTTTTTGGGTCATAGCCGGGATCGTGTTTTACGCCAACAGTTATTTTTAATGGTTTGTCATGGAGCAACATAGTGTCTGCGACTTGGGTTGTATATCCCAGAGCCCTACATATTTCGTTAAAATGTCTTTGGCCAATATGTTGCGCTTTTGTTTTGCCTTCATCTGTCCCATAAGCATCAAATTTGTGATTTATGTAATCAAAAATTTGCCGCCCCTTAAATTGTCCGTCAATGATTTTAAAATTCAAACTGATAAAGTCACCCGTACCACTTTTGTTCCTACCTGCGTCTGATTTTACAATCATTGCAAGATAGTCACCCTCTGGAACTGGTTTTGGTTTTTCATTTGGTATGTCGTCTCTTATAACATGATTTATTACTGCCATATTTGGCCTCCTTATTTTTTACCTTTTGTTTTTGTTTCATCTCTACCGGGAGTTAGATTGTCTTCCAGTAAAAATTTCATAATGTCTTTTAAGTTACCAAGATTCACAGGGGTAATGTTGCCAAAGTGGTAACTGTTCCCTGATAAAATTGCCGGGTTCCTGCCGTCAAGCTCTAAACTCCGTGAATCTAACCCTATTGCACGGCCCCTTTTAGTTTTTGCGTCTTTGTCAACCAGATAATCCGGTCCATAATGCCCTATTATATCCGCCCACCTTTCAATTACCTTAACCGAATGAATATCAATTGCAGGAACTAATTTGTCATACGGGTCCTTGTCAGTAGGTCTTTCAGTTACTTTTTCTTCGTGAGCAATTAAAACAACATTCATATTGCGTTTTTTTCTTAAATAATCTAAATTAGAACAGAATGTTCTCCAGCCCTTCGGAGCTTCAACCTTATATCCGTTGTGAAATGCCGTGGCTTTATGCTTGTCACTATTTATAGACTCCCATCCATATTTTTGGCATAAATGAGAATGTATTAGCCTCTCAAGATCTCCGATCGGGTCGATTATAAGAGTTTTATAGTCATGCGCACCTTCGGCAAGCTCCTTTATTAAATCAGCCACCTCTTGATATTTTGTTAATAATGGTGTTTTAGCACAAGCGATGTCATCGACACGATCTTCAAGCCGCACCAATAGTGGCTTTGGAGCCGCTGCGCAAAATGTAGATTTTCCTATTTTAGCAGGGCCATAAATGATCAGCTTTCTTGCGCTTTGTTTCACCCCTGTTTCGACATTGTCAAGAATTCCCATTAGTACCTCCTGTTTTTTTTAATTTTTCAACTGCTATTGTAGGCCGATTGTATTTGAATTCTACATGTTCGGATACAATTTTGTAAATATCAGGATAATTCTTCTTTAAATACTCATATCCTTTTTTGTCCAACTCGAATACAATCTTTTCGGGCCGTAAATCTGCTGGGATCGAATCCCTTATTGACTTATATCCTTCTTGATTAAGCTTCCAATTAGGATTTTTTTTGATATTTGTAGAAAAACCCAGCTCCTCATCTTTAAAGGTCTTTGAACTTGTATCAAAATCAGGATATAAAGCACTTAGCTGATCTTCAACTTCCTGCCTTTTTGCCTTGGCCCTAGATTCAGCATTTTTGCATTTCAGCCATTCAGAATGTAGTTTTTTCTTTTCTTCATTATCCATTGTTTTTTTGAGTCACCTCCTCATGTTTACTTAAATAATCGTCAATTAGATTTGCCACAAATTGACCGATTGTTTCCCTTTTTTCCGAAGCGAGCTCGGTTAGTCTTTCGTGATGTTCAGTCGAAACATTAACACCCTTGGAGCCGTTAGGGAAAATTGTCGCTCTGCCTCTGCTCATTTGTACCTCCTGTTTGTTATTTGTTGTGACACATACAAAAACCGGGCCTGTTTATTGTCAATATTTTTTTATTTTTTTTTAACTTTTTCAATATTTTTTAATATTTTTATGAAAAACATTTGACAAGACAAGGGTGTTGTTTGTATATTGACTTTAAAATTTAAACAAAAAAAAGGTAATTGTTATGGAATATTCAATCAAAGCTTATTTTCACATTTTTTTTGCATTATGGCTTCTCTGTTTTATTTGTTGTGGATTAGCAACAATAGTTTTATCGAAATGGTTTGAAAAGTACAGCACTAAAAAATATATTGTGTTTCTTCTGGTGATATCTTTAGTTTACAGTGTCATTCTTACTATTTTAACTTTCTTAACCAAAAGTGTTTAAAATTTAAATAAAAGGAGAAAATTATTATGGCAATGAACAAAAAAGAGAAAAAAGAGCTTGAAGATCTTAAAACAAAACTGGCTTTAAGATTTACAGAACCGGTTGAGCGTGATTTAATGCCGCCAAATACTTCTGATGATTTTCGTAAAATTGTAAATGGGTATTCATACAATGCATATAATTTAAGAATTGGAAAATCCTGCTCTTCTTCAATATATCACAATCGTCACGGGTGGGACGAAACAACAGCTCAAGAGCCCATAGAGCAATATTCAACGAAATTATTAGCCCTTAAAGCGATGCGAAACGAAGTAGAACTCCAATCGGCTAAGAAATTAAGGGAAATAGATTTAATGATTGAACAGGAAGTGGAGGCAGGGGAATGATTAAAGCAAATGAAGCATTTGATAAAACAATAGAAGCCAGAAAAAAATATGATAAAAAGTTTGAAAAATATGATGAGAAAATCAAAGCTTATATTCAAGAAAGAACAGATGGCACTTTTTATTATGGAGAAATGCTGGGAAGAATTTCTCTTTTTGATTTATCTCAGATTGAAGAAAACTCCCAAAATATAGAGCCTCGCATGGGTATACCTAAAGACTATAGAGGGAACTTCCCCATTGGCCCTGTAGCAAATCTATTTTTTCAATATATAATAAAAATTTTGGAAAAAAACAACTATAAAATTATTGAAATACGTAAACAAAAGACAGATATTACAGAAATAATATTCACATGGGAGTATCAACCCTATTATGATTGTTGTTGTTTTAAATGTAAAAACCTTACAGAAGAGGCATCTTTTGAGTGCGGCTGCAAAAATGATCCTATGTACATAAAAGATTGGTGTATGGAATGCCCTAAGAGGCGTTACTGTAAGGTTACAGCGCAACCGTGGGGATATATTCCAAAAAAGACAAAAGCTTGATTATGACCTATTAGACGTAAAATAATAAAAAAGGAGCCATAGAAATGGAAATAATTGAAAAATTTATTTTGAAGAAAGCTGAAATGATAATCGCAAAAAAGGGCGGTTCAAAATTTGTCAATGGAGTTTTTGTATGTCGAATGTCAAAAGAATTTCACAAATGGGTATATAATGAAGGGTATGAAATTTTTGTGGACGCTCAAGAACTCAAAAAAAATAAAGATAAACTTAAAAAAGGGGAAGGTTGAAAATGAAAATATTAGGGCCATTACCAGAAGGAATAAAAGAATTTCCTACTAGGTTATTAAATGAATATCATGCTCAACTAATACATTCTCAATCGTTAAAAAGATTAAATGAAAGGGGCGGTATGAGTTATGGTGAAATAGTCATTAACATTTTTACATTAGAAATAAGGGATATTGAACATGATGAAATAAAACATGAAAAATTATTAAGACATATTTTGGAATGTATAAAAATTAATTAAGGATGGTTGTTTATGGATTATAAAGATTGTATTTGCTTTAAGTGTACATTGCACGTGGATGAAAATCCAGTTGATTGTGGCTGTGAAGATGAACCTGTGTATATTAGGGACTGGTGTATAGTTTGCCCAAAAAATTCTTTTTGTGACATTACTGAAAAACCGTGGTTGTATCAACCGGATGAATGAAATACTAATAAGACAAAAGATTACTTATGCCGTTTTAGACGTAAAATAATTATTTTTTTTACTTTTAACTTGACAAAGATATGACAAGGTATTATTTTGTCTTTAAATAAAATAACAAAGGAGGCTTAAATTATGAGACTTTTAGATATTTCAGAGGATTTCCAGTCTGCTGTACAAGGGACTAAAGAAATTTATATAAACATCGATGAAATAAACCATATAGTTTTATACCAAAAAAATCAGGACAGCCGTGAAAGTTACAATATAGTATTATCCTTAAAAAACGAGAAAAGCTTCACTAGCAAGTTGGTCTACAGCAAAGAATCCGAAGCAAGCGAAGCATTGACAAAAATCGTCGAAAGAATCCGAACATGGCAAAATATTGAGAGTTGAACTATGATTGAAATACTAAACAGATATTGTTTCATAGTAAGCGACTTCGGTGATTGCGTTTTGTATGCGCCCCGCAATAAGCAAGGATTTGAGTTTTTATATGTTAACGACAAATACGTTGAATTCAGAGTGGGGCTTTATCCGAAAGGATCCCATATTTATAAAGACAAAGAAAAGCTGCAAATGCTTTTTGATAGTTGGGAGTAATTTAAACTTAAAAGAGAGGTGAAACATGACTGAAAAAAAAGAACAAAATGATTTACAGAACTTATTAAAACAAGTTGAAACTTTAGCTAATAATGCTTTATATTTTGACGACAGTAGTGATTACGGAATTGCTCTATGGCGGATTTTACACACAGTATCTCCCGACATGTTTGACGAAGATAATAAATTAAAAAATAAATTAAAGTATATTGAATAATATTTTATTTTTTTCAGAAAAAAATTAAAATAAAAGTTTAAAAGATAGAGGTTATATATGAAAGTTTATAAATTAGAAGTAATAATATGTGATTCGGATGTTGAATCAATAGAACAGGCTGAAAACCTAATTGATGAAACAAGGTTCCCGAACCATACTCATGTTTTTCAAATATCCTGCAGAGAAGCGGATATTGGAGAATGGAATGATAACAGCCCATTAAATAGCTCAAACGAAAAAGTTAGGAATGAAGAACTAAAAAGACTTTTTCCCTAAAAAAAAGTTTTTAAAATAAAAATTTAAAGGAGAGGTATAATATGGATTATAAAGTTGAAAAAGATTGGATTCACAATGGATTAAGGTGTGTTGTTATTCTATCGACAACTTTGGGCCACAGATGCGGATATGTTGGAGTTCCAAAAGACAACCCCCTATTTGAAAAAGACTACAGAGAAATAGATTTTTTGATAGAAGTTCATGGTGGACTTACATACTCAGGTGGAGGAAATGAATCAAAATATCCTGTTAAGTCCGATTTGTGGTGGTTTGGGTATGATTGTGCTCATTCAGGAGATGGGAAAGATCTATTGAATTGTAAACCGGAAGTACTGAAGTTAGAAATCAAATTCCCTACCGGTGGGGTTGTAAGAACTTTAGATTATTGCATTACTGAGTGTGAAAGAATGGCCGAACAAATTAATAAAATAGAAGTTCAAAAAGTATTGAGTATGGAATAGTACAAAAATGGATGTTATGACCTATTAGGGGTAAAAAAATAAAAATTTATAGAGAGGTATATTGGAAAATTATAATTATATAGATTTATTTCACGGAATAGGCGGTTTTGCATTAGGAGCCTACAGGGCTAATATGAAATTCAAAAATCATTTTTGTTCTGACACTAATAGATATTGTCAGGAGTTATATAGAAAAAGGTTTCCAGGATCAATTCAACTTGGAGATGTTTCTAAAATTAACTCAAAAAAACTCCTGAAAGAGTATGGAAGTAATTGGATTTTGACAGGTGGATTCCCTTGTCAGGATATTTCAATAATGGGAAAAGGAGAAGGAATTAATGGAAAAAGGTCTGGTCTTTGGTTTGAATATTGGAGACTTATTAGAGATTTACAACCGCAATTTGCAATATTGGAAAATGTCGGAGAGCTTGTTCGTCGGGGATTACGCGAAATCCTGGGAGGGCTTGTCGAAATCGGGTATAATGCAGAATGGCAAGATATACGCGCAAGGGACGTGGGTGCGCCGCACAAAAGAGAACGAATCTGGATTATGGCCTACCCCGCTAGCATCGGATTACAAGGGGTGCGGTCCACACGGGAGCAAGAGTTTTGTCAAAATGCTAAAAAAGAAAAATCTCGTAGCTGTTGTGATGTTCCGTTCAAACCATTACACCGGTGGCCAACTGAACCCGATATGGGTAGAATGGCTCATGGGATACCCCGAAGGGTGGACCGAATTAAGGGACTGGGAAATTCCATTGTCCCTGACATAGCAAAAATTTTATTTGAAACAATTAAACCGTTAATGTAAAAAAATAATTTTAATTTAAATAAACGGCAAAAACCAATAGGACAAAATGGATGTTATGACTTATTAGACGTAAAATAATAAATTAAAAGGAGAAAATATTATGGAAAGACCAACAGCAAAAGAAATGTTAGATTTAATTAAAAAACTTCCGAAGTCAGAAGAACACATACATATTTGTCCGCTTTACGGGGCACATTGTGTTACGAGTGAATTTTTCGCGGGGAACTTTGCCGGTATATCTTTTGAAGCAAACAGTTTTGAAGAAGCTGCTGAGATGCTAATTGATTATATGTACAGGCACATTGATCATGATTCCCTTGTAGGTAACATAGTTGCTGAAAGCGGATTCCCTGATTTAAATAAGGTTTACGAATATTGTAAACGTGACATTTATGAAATTTATGACAAATTTATGACTTAGAATAGAATTGTAAAAAGACAAAATGCAGTTTATGACTCATTAGACGTAAAAATTTATAATAAAAGGGGGAGGTGCGATATGGAAACAGACTCTGTAAGATTTGAAAAAGTAGATAATTTTAAATATAAGTGTTATTTAAGAAGTTCAGGTTTTTTTGTTGGTGAAATTTATAACTCTAATTTAAGTTTAAATCCTGAATTGAAAAACATTGATCTTAGTCCAATATATGAGATTTCAGATTTTATGATGAAACTTTTTAAAATTCAAGTGTCGCCTCATATACAGTTTCAATATTTAAAGAATTGTGAAAGTTGTAGTAATATGCCCTGTAAACATTTTTTAGAGGGGTATTGTTTTAAAAAATAACCTCTAATAGGACAAATGGATGTTATATCGTTTTAGATGGAAAACAATAAAATTAAAAGGAGAAAATAATTTATGAAAGAAATAGCAAAGCACAACGTAAAATCTTTTGATATAAGAGTTTTTCAAGATCATATGGAAATAAACGGTCAAGCATTAGTTTATGATACACTTCACACGGGCGAGCTTACTAATTTCATTACAACCATAATATTACAAGCGTACGAAAAAGGTTACAATGATAAAGCACTTGAAATAAATGATTCATTCAATGACTTTCTTTCTAAAATACAACATAAGGAGAAATAAAAAATTATGGAAAATAAAATCAAAAAATGCTGCATAAAGACCGGAAGCAGTAAAGACATGCATGCAGCTAAAAAAAACGACGATGAAGTATATCGGTTTTTTGAAGAGGATCAAGAAGGCGGTGAAATAACAGAAAGTGAATTCTTTGCTATTGCACTTGATAAAGAGACTAAAATTATTTTTGATCATGTTTTAAGGTTGAGAGAGCGTGTGTGGAGTTTGGAAAAAGAAATCTTAAGAAAAGATCAGACAATTGAAAATCTCAGCAATCCTGTTTCAGAAAAAATAATGAAAAAATTTATTGATTTGATTGATGGAATTGATTTTGAAGAAGAAACAGTGGATGGATCACACGGATAAAATAATAAAACCTTTAAAGGAGTAATTATGGACCTAAAAAAATACAAGCATATAGTCATACGGAAAATAACAAGCTGTATAAGTGACTATAATATATACTCAGCGGGAAAAACCGCAAGATTAGGCACTGTAGCCGAACGTTTTGATAAATTTACATTTGAAGGATCAAGAGGCCTGTCAGAAAAAGAAATGAAAAGCGTTTTAACCTTTATGCAGGATCTCAGGAAAGAAAAAAGAAAACAGAAACAAGCTCTAATGCATGTTGTAGGAAAAATAGAATCCGGGGAATATGGGGCAAAATATTAAAAACATGAGAAAACCAGATTACAACAAAAAAATGATCGTAAACTTGATAAGGGAAGAAGTTGAAAAATTCGGAAGGTCTCCACGGATGACTGACTGCTCATGGAGTCAAACAGCAGTTAATCTTTTCGGGTCTTGGAATGGGGCTTTGATAAGTGCGGGAGTTCCTACAAATAAAAGCAAACGTGTTTTTTGTCTGTCTCCTGATGAAATAATTAAGCTGATAAGAAACAAGCAACAAGCATTAGGCAAAACCCCACGGATGATTGACTGTTCCTGGAAAAACATGGCAGTTAAAGTATTTGGTTCTTGGAATGCAGCAATTGAAGCAGCTGGATTTAATGTTAATAGAATTTAAAAAGGAGGTATTAAGTGAAAAAACACATGCAAAGATGTATTGACTTTTTAAAAGAGAACGGATGGGTTGAGGACACTGAACATAAAGATGAACACAGGACTTTCAACAAGGATAATTGTCTTTCGATTGACATCAATTTAGATGAGATTGTTTTTCTCGACGACTCAGGGGATTGTTTCGATATGCCTGTTGGCCCTTTTGCCTATTATGCCCTTTTGGGCTTTTTGATGGAACTACATCAAATCGATTTTAGTTATAAATCAATTAAATTGGAAAAAGAAAGGCCCCCTCTTGAAGAAATTGACCCTGTTACAGCAAGTAAAAAATTTTTAAAAAGTATTCCAAAAAAAAGGAGGTAACTGAGTGAACATAACAGCAGTTTTATGCGGTACAATTTCAGGTGCAATTATTGGAGCCGTAATCAGTTTGTTTTTGTATTTTATACCTATTTATAAAAAGCATAAGAAGAATAAAAAAGACATGCTTCAAATAAGAAAAGCAAGGAGGCAGCAAAATGAAAAACAATGTAATGATAGACCTTGAGACTTTAGGTCTTAAAAATGATGCCGTAATTTTGTCAATCGGGGCGGTTTACTTTGATGAAACAGGAATTGACCTTAATAACACTTTCTATAGAGAGATAAATATCCAATCATGTATTGATTTAGGGCTGACAATTGACGGTGACACCATAAGTTGGTGGATGCAGCAGTCAGAAAAGGCCCGAAAAGTTTTCGATAACAAAAAAATAAAAACTCATATCAATCAGGCTATTGATGACCTTGTTTCATTTTTAAAAAGATATGGAAATCAAAAAGATTTGAAAATTTGGTCAAATGGATACATGGATATTATATGGTTGAGATCAGCTTTTCAAAAAACAATAAGAGATCTTCCATGGTCTAAAAATGAAAGGGATTTCAGGACTTTCAGAGATACACAGCCCAAACTTGAAGACCATGAACTGCCAAAAGAAGCAACTAAGCATAATGCTCTTGCTGATGCAATTTGGCAAGCCGAATACACTATTAAAATAATGCAAAAAAAAGGAGAATAAATTTATGACAATACACTACAAGAATAAAGATAATAAGCCTATGTGTAACATTCCAAGAAGCTTTTCGATGCAGCTTACAGATGACTGGGATGAAGTAACTTGCAAGGGTTGTACAAAAGTTCGGGATTCAATCGAATACAAAAACAAAAGATTTATGACTTTTTGTAGCCATGATAGCGAGCATAAACATGACAGGCTCAGGCAGGATTTAAGATACCATTAAAAAAATATCTTGACATAAGACAAGACGCTTGCTTTATGTCTTATTAGATTAGAAATTAATTTAAAACAGGAGGCTCATTTATGACACTACTTATTTTTTTTAAAACAATATTTTTATTTTTGGCTTTAATTATGACTATTTGGTCATTAATGAAGATTGCTATTTTTTTTGTTGGAAAAAGTACAATATATCCCGGCTATGAAAGCCTTTCAATTAGTTTTCTTTGGGGTATATTTTATCTATTGACTCAGCTTTAAAAACAACTCAGGAGAATAATTATGACAGAAAAAACAAAACAGACTTTTTTAATGCTGTTAATATTGATATTACTAATAATAATAGCTGTTTCACTGGATCATTACTTCGGCATAAAATTTTATGAGTACTTAAAACCGACTCATCCGATAATAGATGCCGCAATGATAGGAACAGGGGTGGGGCTATAATGGCAGAAATAAATCACATATTAACAGATCAAACGCTTGCCGAAGTTGACAAGGCCCTTGAAAGAAAAAAAGCCAAAGAACATCCCCGGCATTATCTTGGGATGTCTGAAATAGGTCACGAGTGTTCCCGGCATTTGTTTTACTCTTTTCGCAATGCAGAAACAAGAGTATGGAATGCAAAAGGGGTTAGAGCTACAGAAGACGGCTATATACAAGAGGATGTCATGGCAGAACGCTTGCGCATGGTTCCGGGAATTAAGCTATTGACAGAAGATCCTAACAAAGACCCCGGATCACAAATAGGGTTTAATATGCTTCTTGGGCATTTTCTAGGCCACTGTGACGGCATGATTACGGGAATAAAAGAGGCCCCTACAGCATGGCATATATGGGAGCATAAAAGCTGCGATAATACCGGAGGGAACAAATACGGAAAATTCTTAAAAGCAAAAGAAACACATGGCGACAAAAACGCTCTTGAAAACTGGGATTATATATATTACTGTCAGGGGCAAATCTACATGCATTGTAGTCAAATGACACGGCATTTTATTACAGTTACAAGCCCCGGAGGTCGCAATTATTCCAGCACACGGACGGAATACAGCGCACAGACAGCCAATTATTTAATAGATAAGGCACAGGGCATTATTTTTGACCCTGACTTTATGCCCGGAAAAACATGTGAAAGACCCGAGTATATAACGTGTAGTTGGTGCGCTTACAAAGATTTGTGCCATTTTGACTACTTTCCGCTTGTACACTGTAAAACATGTCGGTACAGAGAATGTATAAAAGACGGGGAAAGTAGATGTCTCAATGACAATAGCATTATAGATAAGGACATGTTAAATGTAGGCTGCAACAACCATGTTTATAACCCGGCTTTAATTCAGGCTGAAATATTAGAACAACAAAGGGAGTGTACTATTTTTAAAAATAAAAACGGGGCGGTCTTTGCAAATTGTTCAGCCACAGGTTTTCCTACTGTAAAAAAAGATGAAAGCTTACAGCTTTTTACGTCAAAGCAACTGCGGGAAGACATTAAAAAACTTGACTCAATTTTACCCGCTAACTCAGCAACAGCGCAGGTGCAGAAAGCTTTTTCAGGAGAAATTATTGTTGATGACATCCCGAAAAGGTGGGAAACAGTAAAAGAATTTGAAAACAAAGGAGAGTAAAAAGTATGTTAGAAAAAACAATGAAACAAATTATCAAAAAAAAGATTAACCAATGGATTGAAACTATTGACGATGACAAAGTCAAATATGCAATTGAAAAGGATCTAATTATCACAGGCGGATGTTTTACGTCTATGATTCAAAATGAAACACCGAATGATTTTGATTGTTATTTCAGGACAAAGGAATCTATTTTAGTTGTGGCTGAATATTATGCCAAAAAGTGGAATGAGGCGCACGAAGGGCAAGAAAATAAAATCGGCTATAAAACAAAAATATTTGTTTTAGATGGAGCCAACCCCTCAAAAGAAATATTGAGTTACTTTGGTGTTACAGACATAAAAGACAGTCAGGCAGTTATGTTGTCAAATTGCCCTCCCGAACGTATTAAAATGATTTTCCCCAGTGATGGAATAACTGGAGATCCCGCCGAAGTCAATGCTAATGAAGAGCTTGGCATGGGTAGTTCCAAAATAATATCCGAAACAATAATAGAAGAACTTGACGAAACAAAAGCTGATGATATAATAAAAAAGGAGAAAAAGAAATATTTCCCGGTTTTTATCTCTTCAAATGCAATTACACTGTCAAACGGCATTCAAATTGTTGTCAGGTTTTACGGGGAACCGGACAAAATACACGAAACCTATGATTTTGAACACACAAAGGCGTATTATGATAATTACAACAACACCCTTGATATTCCTAAAATTGTTTATGAGCATGTTATAAATAAAACTTTGAGATACAGCGGGAGCTTATATCCTGTGTGTTCAATTTTTCGGGTTCGTAAATTTATAGAACGGGGCTGGACCATAAACGCCGGGCAGTTGTTAAAAATGTGCTTTCAGATCAGTCAACTTGATTTAACTGACATTAACACCCTTGAGGATCAGCTAATCGGTGTGGATTCTATCTATTTTATGAATCTTATTGAACAGTTTAGGCGGCAGCAGCAGGAAGACCCTAACTTTCAAATTACAAGTGGGTATGTAATGTCTATTGTGGACAAAATATTTTAAGGGTGGCTTAATATGGAAATAACAGAAGAAAAAGTATTATTAGCAGCAAAAACAGGAAGATTTCAGAGATTTTATATTCTGTTTGAATTTAATAACAAAATATTAGGCAGCTATATAGATTTAGAGGATTTTTTAATTTGCAATGGATCTTTAGAAGAGATTAAAAAAACTATATATGATGACTTAAAAGAGAATATAACACATAATTTGCGAAGTTCAAATTTAGAGGAGTTTGATTGTCGGTTTTCCAAAACGCCAATCAAACTACCAAAAAAAGATCAAGAAAAAATAATTTCTGTCTTTTTTGAAATATTTAATCAACTGTTGACCTTGCAGTTTAAAGATAATGGGCCGGGTTGCTTTGAGCTTTGCCCTAAACATAAAGTTTTAATTGTAAAAACTAAAGTCAAGAATGTCTTTACATGTCCAGTAAAAGGGTGTAATTATACAAAAATTTTCAAGGAGTCATAATGGACCAAAAACAAGCCATTAAATTAGCCCTTGACGGTCATAACCTATTTATAACCGGTAAAGCCGGGACGGGTAAAAGCTACACCCTTAATAAGATCATCAAGAAATTAAAAGGTAAAGGGAAAAAAGTGGCAGTGACGGCAAGTACAGGCATTGCGGCTACTCATATTGACGGAAAAACAATCCACTCATGGGCCGGAATAGGGATAAAAGAGAAGCTTATTATAGACGATTTGCATGCATTAAGAAATAATCCATACTCTTTTCGCAGAATTGCGGGTATGAATGTTCTAATAATAGATGAATTATCCATGCTGGATAATTGCAGACTTGATCTTGTTGATCAGGTCTGTAGATTCTTAAAAACAGGAGACAAGCCTTTCGGGGGATTACAGGTTATTGTGTGTGGAGACTTTTTTCAATTGCCCCCGGTTGAAAAGTCTAAAAATCCTCAAATAGATTATTGTTTTTATGCTAAAAGTTGGGCCGCAGCTAACTTTAAAGTCTGTTATTTAAAAAAAATATACAGACAAAATGATACTGTTTTAATTGACATTTTAAACAATATCAGGCGCAATCAGGTTACATCTGAACAAATAGAAGTGTTAAAAGGGTTGTCTCAAAACTTCAAACATACGGACGATGCTGTTAATCTGTATTGTAAAAACGTTGACGTTGATGCAATGAATTTGTATGAATTAAATCAACTCGAAGGCGATCCTTCTTTTAGTTACATGACACACGACAAAAGAGCTCAGGTTTTTCATATAAATGGCTTAAAAAAAGCATGTTTAGCCCCTGAAACACTGCTATTAAAAGAAGGGGCGAAGGTCATGCATCTTATCAATGACCCCCGGACCGGGCTTGTTAATGGGACATTGGCCGAAGTTACTGATTTAAGCGGAATGCATGATGAAGTTTCAGGCGGATATGTTGAAATTAAAACATTAAAGACCAGAGAAACGATCAGTGTAGTCAGACATAAATGGAAACTAACTGAATATAATGCCGGGGGATACGAAAAGATAATCGCATGGATTGAGCAATTTCCGTTAAAACTGGCGTGGGCCTTGACTGTTCATAAAAGCCAAGGGGCTACATTTAATTATGTCAATACTGATTTGACAGATGTGTTTGTGCAAAACATGGGCTATGTTGCATTATCACGGGCCACAGCACTTGAGGGAATCTATCTAAAAGGCTTTAATGAAATTGCGCTTGAAGTGGACCCTGAGATAATAGAAAAAGATAAAGAGTTTTTACAGGAATCTAAAAAAAATGAATAATATTTGTTTAAAAAATTTCTTAGGGCTTAACTATGATCCTTATTATTATCAAAATCAAGCTTATCATGGTTTTTTCAATGGAATTTCAAACCCTGAAAACTATGGTTTAAATCCCCTGATTGTGCTGCCAACCGGGGCCGGGAAATCCCTTGTACAGGCTATGATAATAAAACGTATGATGCAATTTGCGAATACGAGGGTTTTACTTCTTACTCATCAAAGTGAACTTATCAAACAAAATTACAATGAATTATTTGATAATTGTATGGGGAACCCATTTTTTGATGTTGGTATTTATTCAGCCGGGTTAAAAAGACGGGACACAAGAAACAGGGTACTTTTTGCAGGGGTTCAATCTGTACACAGGAGAGCGTGGGAACTTGGCTTTTTTGATCTGATTATAATTGATGAATCACACCGAGTCAGTCGAAAGGCAAAAAAAATGTACGGGCGTTTTTTATCAGATATGAAGGAAATAAATCCCCGGTGCATTACAGCAGGCTTGACGGCCACAGAATTCAGACTTAAATCCGGTCTGCTTCATGAGGGTGACGACCGAATGTTTCACTACATATGTCACAAGACAACAATAACCGAGCTCATAAATCCTGATGACCCCCGAAATTTAGACGATAAACAGTACCTTTGTAATTTAGTTTCTACACCTGCGGAAAATCAAGCCGATATGTCAAAAGTCGGGGACGTGGCGGGGGAATATAATCAAGGGCAAATGCAGGAGGTCTTTTTAGAAAACGACTTAATCAGAAAAGCTGTCTCTGAAATTGTTGAAAAAGCCTCAGAGAGAAAGAAAATTCTTGTTTTTACCGCCGGGATTGACCACTGCGAAAAAGTCACAGAGGAGCTAATCAGACAAGGTTTTTCGGCTGATTTTACACATTCAAAAAGAGGCGAAAAGACTAATGATAAAGCTATTTCAGATTTTAAAGAAGGCAGGATCAAATGTCTTGTTAATGTAGACAAACTTACAACCGGTTTTAACGAAAAAAGAATTGACTGCATTGTGCTTTTAAGAGGCACAAAAAGCGCCTCTCTGTTAATACAAATGATAGGCCGGGGCAGCAGGTTACACCCGGATAAATTAGACTGTTTAGTTTTAGACTTTGCCGGGAATATAGACTATTTTGGGCCTATTGACAAGATAGAGGTTAAATCTAAAAAGCCTAAAAGCTCACAAACCTTTGAGGTTCCGACAAAAGACTGCCCTGAATGCGGTAATCCGGGATTACATGTGTCCGTTAAAACCTGCCCTACCTGCGGTTACAAGTTCGGAGACGGGGTCAAACATGATGAGACGGCAAGTACGGGGGAAATTATAAGCACTATCAAGCCCCTACAGGAGTATACAGTTGATCACACAGACTACAGTTATCACTATAAAAAAGGGAAACCGAGGTCTGTGAAAGCAAGCTACTACACAGGAGAGGGACTAATTTTTCGTGATTATATTTGTATTGAGCACGGAGGCGGGGGCACAGCACATGCTCGTAATTGGCTAAAACTACGACTACCTGAACATATTGCCGCCGGTTTGCAGACCTCAGAGGACGTTTACAAAGTATCAGATCAAATCTTAAATCCCTTTAAAATCACAGTTGATATAAATCCAAAATATCCCGTAATCAAAGGCTATTCCTTTGAGGTTCCGGACGAACCGGATGAACCTGACAATAGCATTATACCAGTTGAAGAGATTGAAGATGTATCAGAATTAATTTTTTAAAAAGGAAAGAAAAATGAAAAAAAACGAAATTGCTGTTAAAAAAGATCAGCCCTTAGAAATTGATAAAAAAGAAACCGCTTGGAATTTATTATCACCACAGACACAATCAGCCTATAAATCAGATTATGACTTATTTTTTAAATTCGTCAATAAGCCTCCTGAGCAAGTTACCCCTGATGACCTTGCCGGATATATTAAGCATATGGAAACGCAAGGCTTTAAGGGCAACACCATCAATAGGCGAGTAGCTTCTTTGTCAAAACTATTCAGAGTTTTAGCATCTGTAGGCGAGATAGAACAAAATCCTGTGGCAGTTTTAAAGGAATTTCATAACATCCAAAGACGCACATCAAGAGAATTTAAGATCTCCATAACATTAAAAGACGTTCAAAAAGCTTTTAAAAGAGGGTATCAAAAAAAACATCACACTGATCGAACCGCCCGAATAATGCTAATAATAGAGGCATTTGTTGCAACCGGTTTACGGGTCTCATCTCTTATAGGGATTAAAAACTCAGATATTAATGATAATTACAATAAGGATAAAATATTGATAACGACAAGAGGCAAGGGAAAAGTTGAAGATTTTGTCTATCTTGATAAAGAATTGTATGAAAGAATAAAAGAAGTTTTCCCGGATAGAGATGACCGGGACACTCTTTTCTATTCCAAAAAAGGGAGCTATTATTCAAGAAAATATATTTACGCTGAAATCGTTGACTTCTTTAAGCGAACGATTGACAAACATGTTCACCCGCATATGCTTAGACATTTGTACGCTACGCATAAAATCAATGTAGAGGGCCGTCCAATTAAAGAGGTCAGCTTATCTCTTCATCATAGAAATATATCAACAACAATGAGGTATGTGGACACGAAACTTGCCCCTGAAAATGCAAATATTAAGATATGAAAAATTTTTGTCATAAACTAAATAAAAATGTAACCTCAGAAGAGTGCTTTAAATGTTTTTTGAAATATAGCCCTTACATTCAAATGATTTTTTGTATAAGGGCAAATATAGACAGGACATTAAAGCCTCCTGTGGGGTATAAATCAGTAGAGGAGAAAAAGCATGAAGAATAAAAATTCAGGACGTTTTTTATTTTAGAGTTGGGAACGCTGGAGCATCGGCGGAGGGTCCAGCGTTGACTGGAAATTTCTTAAATGGGACATTGGACCTTTAGGCCGGTTTAATCCGCTGTGGCTTATTTATAAAATTCAAATAAAATTACTTTTTTTGTTGACAAAAACAAGATAAGATATTATATTGTAATTAATTAAATTTAAGGAGAAACCACATGACCAGTACAATAACCCATTGCCCAAATTGTGATAAAGTCGCTCATGAAGCATATAAAAAAGGATACACTGATGCTCTTAAAATATTTGAAAAGGAATTATCAGCCGCCTCAGTTTCCAGACCGATACAAATAAAGATCCCTGCTGATGCTACTTTAATTTTAAATGAAACAAAGGAGAACTCAGATGACTGAAATTGAAACCATTGATTTAAGCATTGAGATTTGGACTGAACTTATTGAACGCTTTCCAATTGGAAAAGAAAAATTGTCCATGTGGGATAAAATAAAAGATATGACAAGCCAGTGCCCTTGTTGTGAATTTTATCGATGTTGTGAAGAATGCCCTTTATGGCATTGCGTGTCTTTTATTGGATTCAATGAATGGAAATACTATATTTTTAGCAATGTAGGCACTTATCAAGAAGCTAAAAAAGGGGCTGAAAATATAGTAAGACTCCTGAAAGAATATAGAGAAACTTTGGGGCCTGCTGAAACAAGGGATGAGTTCAGAAGCTATGTTCGTAAAAAATAAAAGGGAGGTACGATATGATAGAGAATAAAATTTCTTTAGAAGATTTAATCAATTGTTTTATGACCATAAAGGATTCTTTTGATTCTTTTATGATTTCTAAAATAATAAGCAAAAAAGATATTGAAGACATGTCTTTTTTAAAGTGGGATAATTTATGTGATGATCCGGTGTATCTTGAAATGTGTTTTTGTAAAGACTGCGCTCCTGACGAAACATTTTTGAATAGTGGTCAAGAATGTTCAAAAATAGCTTTAAAATATTATGTTAATCAAGAACCACCCGGAATTGAGGGAGACTCTTTTTATGGAGTACGGGTATATCCATGCAATGCGTATTTTGTTTTTATTAACTATTCAATGTAAAATCCCAATAGGACAAAAGGGAAATTATGTCATATTAGACTAAAAAACGCTGTTTTTAAGGGCCTGTATGGGCTTTTAAATAAAAAATTGACTCAAAAAATCATTTTCACGGTACTTAAAGGCTATACAGAAGCCCTGTGTAATGGTTTTAAAATAAAATTATATCTCAAAGGAGGCTTAATATGAAAGAAACAAGAATCAAACCGGGGGATAAAGTGCGATTTTCAGATTATGGCCGGGAAAAATATGAATCTGAAAATGATTTTTTATTTAAAAGTGAAGAAGACATGGAAATCTATACTGTTGAAAATATTTTCCTATTGTTTGACAACATAAATAATCCCGGCAAATTAACCTTACTTAAACGTGGACAAAAATATTTTCATATTGATTTCGTTGAACATAGACAAAATCGTTTTGATCTTGATTGGTTTGAAAAAGTTACACCGGTAAGTTCTGAATATTATGATGTAGGGTCTTTTGGTTATATTGATAATTTAATCTTTAATTTTCAAGAAGACAATGG